>Ga0222718_10001134_pt1 | contig 26604 bp, 28 predicted proteins | sample C33_27DmetaG_FD_165045 | JGI IMG/M metagenome (GOLD analysis project Ga0222718, IMG submission 165045) | Estuarine water microbial communities from San Francisco Bay, California, United States - C33_27D | ecosystem: Environmental > Aquatic > Marine > Unclassified | place: USA: California...
ATCGTTTGATTTTGACATACGCTCAAGATACTTGGACATAAGCGTTCCGAATTGCAGATGATTCGTAGAGTTATTTAAAGAAACTTTTAATAGGTCAACTAATAACATATTTGCATTTTCTCTGTCATCAAGTGCGTTTTGGTATGACTCTTTCCATAATAGTTTCTTTTTTTCATTGGTAGAGGTTAAAGAATCTAATAGGTCAGCAAAACTTTTTATTTTTTCTTCTGTTTTTTCTATTTTATCCAAAGATTTTTGATTTGTTTTATTCATTGCTTAATTTCCTAATATGTCATCACTAAATAACATATAAATATCTTCACCTTTTTTTATCTCTTTATACTGCTTTCTTATGTTTGACATAGCAACACTCAATTGTTTTGCATTTAGTCCGGACAATTCTCTCAAATAAACAAAAATTGCTCTTTTATTTAAATAATCTAACTCATGAATATTCTTAAAAATTGTATTAATTGCATCAATACACTTTAACTCATTTGTATTTGTTAACTTGCATTTAATATCACCAATCATATCAAAAATTATCTCTTTGTCTTCATTTAATATTAGCGAAGCTTCTTGCGAAGGAACTACTTGCGAATTTTCAATTTCAAACTTATCAGAATTTGACAATGATTCATCTTCAATTGAAATATTTCTATATTTGTTTCTTGTCTTTTTTTTATTTTGAACAATTAAAAAGTTTTTAGCACATACGTTAAAATAAGAAAATGCCTTTGATCCTTTTGACGGGTCAAATTTTTGCAATATTTCAAATAAAAAACTAACACAATCAGATTTTAAGACTTTAAAATGCTCTTGACTATGAGAAAACCCATGAATAAAGATTAAATTTTCTACTAATTTATCAAACGACGGCCTTATTTTATCTGTATAAATTTTATTTTTTTCTTTTTGCAAATCTGTGTTTTGATAATCTACAATTGCAAGATGTGCGTCTTTTCCAAAATAAGGTTTTTTCTTTTTTCTTGCTTTTTTCTTTTTAGTGTTAGGGGTAATCGTCATTCCTTTAAAATTAGCTTTCTTAATCTTTATTTTCATTTGTTTCTTCCATTTCCTCAGTTAGTATATTTGCTACAGTTAATATTGCCTCTTGGGAAGCTTTGATATCTGCGATAACTTGTCTAACTTCTATAGAATCAAAAAACACTTCTTTTTGTAGAATCTTTGAAACACTTGAATATCTTTCATTTAAAATATCCAAACAATCCTCAATAGAATCTTCAATTCGAAGAATTATTAATGAAAACTGATACAACTTATAAGCGAGAAAACAGATGATGAAAACTAGAACAAAAAGGCAAATAATAAATATACTATCCATATCAATTCCTCAAAATATTTTCGAAAAACTCACTATATAACTTTTTAATTGCCATACTGCTAAATTTTGACCTTACATCTTTTTTAAGAGAATCTGCTTGTAATTTTTTATTTTTATAATCCTTAAAAACATTTCTTATTTTTTCTTTAAAATCATTTTCATCAGGCTGAGCCCACCGGAATCCTTTGAAAAATATTCTTTTATCTTCTTTTTCATCTCTAATTTCTGAAAGTGTATAATTTATTTTGGTAAATTTATCGCCTAAAAAATCTAAGTGCCCGGACCAATTCGTCGCAACCACTGGCATTCCTGAAGCAGCTGCATCCACAATCGGTAAACCATATCCTTCACCTCTCGTAGCACTAACAAAACAATTTATTTTATCATGTGCATACAAACTAGCAACTTCTTCTTTTTCCATATTTCCATGAATCAAATAAATTCTAGGAAATTCTTTTTTTCCAAATGCTTTTATCATTTGTTGCATAATGTTTTTTGTAATTTTTTTATCTATTGTTGTTCCTTTTCCGGAATTAGTTTTTAAAAAAACACCAACAGATTGATCACCGTTAAACTCTTCGCATATCCACCTTATGGTATTAAATATATTTTTTCTATCATCTAGGGCGTTATTAGAGTTTAATTGTGATATTACTAGAAAATTAAAGTCAGTATCAATATTTCCCAAATCTATTTCTTTAAAGTTTTCTGCTTCAATGTTTTTATCAAACCATTCCGGTATCACAGATACTGGTGTTGTTAATATTCCCGATCGCTTTAAAACACTTTTTGTAAAATTAGAGGGAACAATAACATGAGACATTCGATTACATGCATCAATCCATTTGGGATTGCATCTATCAGTTTCAACTACTGCTGACATTCCGATATTAATTTTTCCTAATTCCGGATTCCATTCATCTGGTAATTGCAACTGAAATGTAATATCATATGGTGGTTCGAGCTTTTTTGAACACTCCATAATTTTTTTAATTAAACCGTCTTCATAGTTGTCATTTAATATCCATGGGGTCATCCCCCAATTAAGACATTCAACGTGCAAATCAATGTTATTTAATTCACTTAACCACTCAAATATTTGTCTAGAATGTACACCATACCCACTAGTAGTAAGCAACGGGGCTCTTAATAATACTTTCAAAACTACTCCTTTAATATACTGTTACGTCAAAAGTTTTTCTTTTTTCTTTAAACTTCGCTAATGTTGTCAACATTGTTTCATGCCATTCGTCTATTGTCTTTTGATATCCAAATTCCGTCCTAGCATATTTTAAAACTTTTTTGCTTAATTTTTCTTTTTCTTTATTTGACTTTTTATAAAGTTTCATAATTCCTTTTGCAACATTTTGATTTGAAACATAGTCTTCGTATATAAAAGGAACTGTTTGACTACCTACTAAAGTTTTAAAATCAATATCTAATGCAACACCATTTTCTCCACCTTGTCTTGCATTGCAAACCTGCCTTGTTAATCCGCCAGTTTTCGCTGCAATAATTGGTGTCCCTGTCATCATGGATTCTAATGTTGAAAGTCCAAAACCTTCTGCGTACGACATGTTAAGACAAAAATCTGACACATTATACAATACATTCATTTTTTCAAATTCCAATCTATCCCTTGAAAAGAAAACATTTTCATGTATTCCTAACATTTCAGCAGTTCGAAATAAATTAGGTCCTTCATTATCAGTTGGTTCTGTATGCATGATCAAAGTTGCTTTTTGATGACCCTTCTTTCTTTTTAATTCTTTAAGAAATAATGACCAAGATTCTAAAACGTCATTAGGGCGTTTTCTTTTTGCGTTTCTATTAACCCATATTCCAACAAAATGATCTTCTCTGTCGCTTCCTAATAATTGCTTTTTATAAGTTTGGATTTGTTCTTTCTTTAAAGGAAAAAACATATTCTCAGGTAATGCGTGTGGAATCCAATTTGTTTTATCAGGGAATTTATCTTTTATCATTTCATACGTCATATGAGAATGACAATTTAAAAGATCTGTTGCCTCATAAAAAGATTCATTAAAATCTGGATATGGGTAATTGTCCCATACATGCCACCAAACAATTGGACAAACTTGATGAATTTCATCTTCCATTTCAAACAACCAGACAAAAAACCTAGGGTCTGTAAAAATAAACAATAAATCAGGTTTTTCAGTTGCCAATGCAACTCTTAATATTTCTGGACTACCAAATCCGTCAATAGGTTTAATGATTAAATCATCATTAACAACAACAGTTCGATAATCTGAATGTTTTAAAGCCGCACCAAATTGACGAAAAGTCCAATTACCCTTTTCAATTAAGCCAGTTAACAAATGCCTAGTTTGTGTTCCTACACCACTTGTAGATAGTGCATGATCTGACAAAACTAAAACTTTTAATTTCTTCTGCATGTGTCTCCATATATATCTATTTTCTTTTGATAATACACTGCAGGTTTGTTATTTGTTAAACTTTTTATTCTTCTCCGTCATCACCTATAGCATAGACAGGACACAATTCTAAAGCTTCATAACATGCGTCTTCTTCATCTTCGTTTTCTGGCTGTTTGTATACAACATCATGCGTTCCGTCATCACTAATTTTAAAATTATCCGGTGCAGCATTAGCACACACATTGCAAAAAATACATTCCCTGTCTACATAAAATTTACCGCTTGCATTGTCCGGGTATTTGTCTTTCTTATCTGCCAATTACCATTCCTCTTGTTGTCCAACCCAGTCTTTGAATTGGTCTTTACCACCTCTAACACCCCAGTCGGAATCAACAGTAAGTTTTGATGAAATACCACCTCGGGGGTTGCAAACCATAACCAACCTTAACCTTGTGGGTTCATATGCTGACATCATGTCGTCATATATAACATTAATTATGCGTTCATATGAGTAAATTTGACTTCGAAATGCAAAAAAATATTCCTTAAGAGACTTGAGCTCAATCACCTTGTCCCCAGGATAAAATGTAATATAAAGATGTGCAAAATCAGGTTGTCCTCTGCAACCTTCAAAAGTTAACTCAGGAATTTTCATTTTAATTTCATAAGATTCTTTTGAAGGATTAGGAATTGATTTTAAAATATCTCTATTTTTAGCCCAGTTTCTTTTCTTTTTCATTTGCAATGCTCTGTTCCTTTGTATGGACAATATTGACAGTTGTTTCTGTTTTTTAAAAACATACCCCTGTTTGTTGTTTTAATCATATTTCTCATTAACTTTAAACCTTTTTCGTAAGTTTTTGGACCAACTGAAACTTTTACAAGATCACAAACTTTTCCTGGTTTTGCTCCTCGCTTTAATAAAATAAAAGCACATCGTATATCTTTTAAATCAACATTATGTTTTTTAGCCCAAAAGTGTTTGTACAAAATTAATTGTGCAGTCATTCCCAGGTCTTGTTTCTTATCTCTTCTCCAACCCCATGCACCTGCAGTTTTCCAGTCAATAATCCAATACTCGTGACCTTTTCCTCTTTTCTTTGGTACTTTAAGAACACCGTCAATAAATCCTTTAAAAGAAAGATCAATGTCTAGGTCTTCTATTTTTTCATAAAGCTCTTCTTCTGCCTTAAGACATTCCCAACCAGGAAACTCAGTATTTAAAAAACTTATTACTTCATCCCACATATTGTTGGCCCAAGTTTCCCATGTTGCAACCGGTTCATGTTTATACCAGCCAGGTTGCTTAGAATACCACTCTGGGTTTTCAAAACCAGCTTTCTGCCAACTTTCTTTCATTACCCCTATGATTTTATTACGATCGAGTTCGGAGCCCTCTATTAATCTCTCACAACCTTCATGAACAGCTGTTCCAAAATGAAGATAAGGACTGTCTTCAAAGGTGTCTATTTTGTCAATATAAGTTAGTTTGTGTCTGTATGAGCATTCTTTCCAAACTTTAATTTCTGAGAATGATATGTGAGGCTTGCCTGTTTTAAATGTCATTACATGTCCTTAATATTTAATTTTAGCATTATTATACACATCTTCAATTAATTTTACACTATTGATAGTCTCATCAATTAAAAATTCATTTAAGTTTTTGTAGACATCACTATGATTTGGGCAGGAACCGGTATGTGTTCCGTAGTTATTATATTCTTTTTTAAAATTATACTGGGATAAGATTTGAATAAATTCTTTTTCTTTTTGTTTTGAAATGAATTTAAAGTCTGTTATTTCTTCTAATGCTTTGCCTCCTAGCCTTACAAAGCCTTCACTAGCTATAATATCAATTTCACATTGAAGATTATAAGGCTCAGATGATATACTAATTTCTATAGTACCTCCAAACTTACCGTAATCACATAACGCATATACCGTATCTTCGATATTTGATTTTATATGTTTAGTTTTATAACATTTTGCTGCTATTATTTTTGGCATGCCAAACAGATATTGAACTATATCAAGATAGTGTATTCCTATTTCATGCAATAAACCGCCACCAATCTTAGGATTGTTTCGCCAACCATCAAAATAAGAGTGTGGTCGTTGCCATCGCTGGGTCAAAGAAATGCTTCTAATTTCACCTAAAAAATTATTTGATAAGCAATTTTTAATAATAGAAACTGTGTCGTTTTTTCTTACTTGCAACACACAATATGCTTTTTGATTAAATTTTTTAGCAGCCTTTAAGATATCTTTTACACATTTTGAAAATAGTGCTGCTGGTTTTTCAATTAAAACATCACAACCATTTTTTAAACTGTTTATTGCTTGTTCTTTGTGAAAACCATTTGGAGAAGCAATTACAACAAAATTTATTTTTGTTTTAAGTAACATTTCTTTATAATCTAAAAATTTTTTAGCAGCTGTATCAATACCTTTTAAAACGTCAGGATTGTTATCACATATTGCAACAAGATTGAATTTGTTTTTATTTTCATTGATTGCAAGGACATGTCGATTAAAAATAGCGCCGCAGCCAATTATACCAACATTATACTTTTTCACTGGATTTACCTCTTATTTTTTTAGCAATAGATTCTGCAATAGGGCAGTTTCCTGTTATGCCTTTTTTAATATAGACAGGCTGTTCATAAACTACATTAGGATAATGACCTTGATCAGGCCCTCTAATTCCTAATTCTGATTTAATCCCTACCATATGTAATTTCATTTGCTCATATGCCATAAGGCAGAGAGGCTCAGCTAATCTAAAATTAAACCCTATATTAACGTGATTATATCTTCCATCCTGACCTTGATCACAAATTGATCTAATTTTTTTTGCGTCTAATCTAGAGTTTTTTGGAATGCATATCATTCCACCTTCAAAAGTAGATATATTTTTTGTTTTATAAAAAGAAAAAGTACCAGCGTCAGATTGCATTCCAGCGTATTTACCGCAATGACAAGTTGCGCCAAAAGCCTGTGCTGTATCTTCAATTACTACCAAGTTATACTTTTCTGCTATATTATTAATTTTTTCCATGTCGCAAATTTTACCGTACAAATGAACAGGAATGATAGCTCTAGTGTTTTCTGTGATAGCAGCTTCAATTTTATTCGCGTCAATAAGATAAGTATTAGGATCGATATCTACAAATACTGGCTTAGCGCCTCCTATTAAAATAGAATTAGACGTCGCAATGAACGTAAAAGGTGTAGTAATTATTTCATCTGTTGGTTTAAGATCTAATGACCAGGTGCATGCTATGAGTGCACTAGTTCCATTATTGACTGCTATGCAATCTTCTAAATCAAATCTTTCTTTAACATAATCTTCAAATATTTTTCTAATAATCTGGGGCATAATTTATCGCTCGTGTTTTTTTAAATCTTCTGTGAACATAATTTTAGCTAGTTCTTTAAACTTTGTTTTTGGAACCCACCCTAGTTTTTCTTTTGCCTTGCTTGCATCGCCTAGCAACAACGGAACTTCATGGGGCCTAAACAGTCTTGAATCTATTTCAACATGATCTTGTATTTTTAAACCAGCATGTTCAAAAACCACTTCTAAAAACTCTTTAACAGTATGAGTTTCACCTGTTGCAATAACAAAGTCATCAGGTCTGTCTTGCTGTAACATTAACCACATTGCTTCTACATAGTCTCCTGCGAAACCCCAATCTCTTTTTGCATCTAAATTACCTAAATAAAGCTTTTCTTGTAAACCTAATTTTATTTTTGCTGCTGCCATTGTTATTTTTCTTGTCACAAATGTTTCTCCTCTGCGAGGTGATTCATGATTAAACAAGATTCCGGAAGAACAAAACATATTATATCCTTCTCGATAATTTCTCATTAAGTTATGAGAAAATACTTTAGCACAAGCATAAGGGCTAGCAGGCATCAATGCTGTTTCTTCGTTTTGAGGAGCTACCGGATTATCACCAAACATTTCTGAAGAAGATGCTTGATAAAATTTAGATTTAGGACAAATCAACCTAACTGCCTCTATTAATCTCATTGTGCCTAATGCCACGATGTCTGATGTTTCTATTGGGCAATCAAAACTTACTCTTACGTGGCTTTGTGCAGCCAAATTATATACTTCGTCAGGCTTATATTTAGACAATAGCTCGTACATCCATCCAGAGTCATGCATAGACCCATATGTCAATACAAAATTTTTATTATCAATTAAATGATCAATTCTATCTGTTGCTATTAAACTAGTTCTTCTTTTGACGCCGATAACCAAATATCCTTTATTTAGCAAAAACTCTGCTAAATAACTACCATCTTGTCCTGTTATTCCTGTTATTAGTGCTGTTTTCAATTTATGCCTCTTACGTTTGGATAGTTTTTAATAAACCAGTCACATGTTTTTTCTAATCCAACTTTAAATGAAGTATACTCAAAATTAGAACATATTTTCAAAAAACTTTTATTGCAAGAAGGTTTTTTGAATTGTCCTTCTGGCATATTTTTATCCCAAATTATGTTACCGTTGTATTCTAACAATTCAGAGATTGTTTCTGCAATGTATTTTATTGAATATTCATTAGTATTACCAATATTGATCGGTTTTTTCCCATCATAATTTTCTAAAAGAAACAATGAAGCTTTTGCAATATCTTGGGAATAAGTAAATTCTCTTAATGCATTGCCAGAGCCCCACAAGACAGGTGTATTGCCTGTTATTTTAGATTCATATATTTTTCTTATTAATGCAGGTATGACGTGACCATTTTCTAAATCAAAATTATCAAAAGATCCGTATATGTTGTTTGGCACTGCTGTTATATATTTCAAATTGTGCTGTTGACGTATTGCCCTTGATTGTATCTCTAACATTCTTTTTGCATAAGCATATCCAAAGTTACTTTGATGAGGTTCACCATTATGTATTTGATCTTCTGTCAATGGATACACAGGGCTATCAGGATATATGCAAGTTGAGAGTAACGATAAAACTTTTTTAATTTTAAAGTTCTTTGCAGTGTTTAAAACGTTTGTATTTATTTGAATATTATCATAAAAATAGTCTGAAATCAAATCAGAGTTTCCTTTTACGCCTCCCACTTTGGCTGCGAGATGAATAACTGCATCAGGATTATAATTTTCAAATAATAAATAGACCTGTTTGCTATCTCTTAAGTCACATTCTTTTGAGCTTAAAAAGATTAAATCGTGATCAGATTTAATTTCTTTAAAAGCTGAACCTACTAGACCTGTCCCGCCCGTTATTAATATTTTCATCTTACTATCCTTTTTTAGTTATGAAAGAAACTACATTGCTAATAACTTTTTCAACTTCTAATTCTGACATGTCGGGATAAGACGGTAACATTATTACTTTTTCATTGATATATTTAGCATTTGTTTCGCCTTTTTTATTAGAATATTGCTTTAAATGTTTGTGATGAGACATTGGATAAAACATCGGCCTTGAATCTATATTGTTTTCTTTTAAAAACTCAATTAAATCTTTTGCTTTTTTATTTTTTAGCATAGCTGGATATATCCATTGAGCATTTTTACATTCTTCTTCTTGATGTTGTAACTGAATTTCTTTTGAATAATGTTTAAAAGCTTTGTTGTATTTTTCCCAAATATTACTTTTTCTTTCTATTATTTTTTCAATTGAATCTAGCTGTCCTAACAATATTGCTGCTTGTAAGTTTGTCATTCTATAATTAAATCCTAAAACATCATGAATGTATCTAGTATTTGACATTCCTTGCCCGTGCATTTTTTTAATTTCTTTAGTGATGTTTTTATCTTTGCAATAAAACAATCCACCCTCTCCAGACGTTATAGTTTTATTACCGAAAAAAGAAAATGCACTGCAAAATGATGCTGTTCCTGTCATTTTGCTTTCATAATTTCCAAAAATACCTTCACAATTGTCTTCTATAAAAATACAATCTTTATATTTTCTTTGTAATTCAGGTACATTTATTATTCCACCTATGTTATGGACTATTAAAACACAATCGTCTTTTTGAATTTTATTTTCTAAATCATTTAAGTCTATATTCCATGTCAATTTATTGGCTGATACTGGTACTAAATCATAAATTGGATTTATTAAGAATGTATTCCAAGCAGCAACATAAACATTGTCTGGCACCAATATTCTTTTAACATTTGGATATTTTAATTTTAATGCTAAACAACATAAATGCATTGCGGTTGTACCATTCGAACATAAAAACAAGCTTTCTTTTTCTACGCTTAGTATTTTAGAAAATTTTTCTTCAACAAAGTCTTTATACTTCCCTTGACTTGATATCCATGTTGTGTCATATGCATCTATTAAATATTCTCTTGACTTTTTTGTCAACATGGGTTTGTATACGGGGATCATATTTTACCTTTTATTAGAGCCATAAATCCATTTTCTAGGATCAGGTTTTGAATTAAAAACCTCAATGTTATTATAACCTTTTTCTTTAAGGATTTCAATGATTTTATTTCCGTCAATCCTGTTTCCTAAAGTATCGTTAGGAATATATTCAATCATAATCCAATGATTTGAACAATCACACCATTCAGAAATAATGCTTTCTAGACTTTTTCCCCTTCCATGCAAATGATGAATTAAAGCTGGTGCGATAACACCGTCAGATTTTGTACGCTTGATAAAATTTTTATACGCTCCATTCAAACCCCATGATTTAACATCTAATAAATCAATATAAGCGTAAGAAGCGTCTAAATTTAGAGCAGAAGCTTTATTGTTGGCATCACTTATTAATGAGTGACTGTAATCAATACCTGCAGATTTAGCTCCTAAGCTTGAAGCATATAAACTATAAAGTCCTCTAGAACAACCTAAATCTAAAATAGAATTTGAATTGTTAATTTTAATAATCCTACATAATACGGGCCTATTTTTTTCAGCATGCTTTTGCATAGATTCAATATTTTTAGGTGTATTTAACTGAACTGGATAATCATCCCAGTCATGTACATTAACATTAACTTGTATTTTAGTAATTGTTTCTCTTAATTCATCAACTAACTTATTAGCAGTCAAACTATTTATGTCGTTTTTAATTTTACTAATCTTATTTAAGATTTCTTCACTATTCTTAATCCATACAGATGGTTGAAAATTTTCTGGAATATGATGATTAGTTTTTTCTTCAAGCGTAGAAGTTATTGTTTCAAATATCGCCATTTTATCAATAGAATCAGAACCGTCTTTAAAATCACCAATATCTATTAAAAAAGGTTTGCCTCTTTTAATTACTATATTCCACAAATGTGATACCATGTAAACATTATTTTCAAGTAAATATTCAGATATGTCACATAAAAAAATTAAAGATTTTTTAACATCTTCATAAGCCATTTCTGGCCAGTAAAAAACATGATCTAGATAATCAACGTCTACTTTAAAAAATTCGCCTTCTTTATTGTTATCAAAATTTAAAATTGATGGCCAATAATCGCCTGCTTTTTCTAAGTAAAAATCTGAATTTAAGAACTTATAAGGAAACCCCTTTAAAAGTCGAAAAGCTTTTCTATTTGACTTATCTAATAAGACATAACCATGTTGTTTTCTTATGCACGCTTCGGGTATTTCTAAGTTATTCATCATAGTCCCCCTTCAGTATGTTTTATGTTTTCTTTGAATAAATTTTCCTGCATCTAAGTCATTTCCTGACAATGCTTCTTTAATCATTTCAATAATCTTTTCGTCAACTTCATCTATTAATTGATTTCTTTGTACATTAAGGTCACAACACTTTTTAATTGAATCAAATAAATCTGCCTGCTTTGATTCTCCATCTGTGTATTTTTGTTTAAACTCTTCAAAAGATAATCTTCTAACTTCATAAAGAAATTCTTGATTGTTCCACATTTTCATGTCAATAGTTATTAGCTTGTCAATAAGACCACCTAGTGTATCAGCCATTTTTCACTCCTATTTTAATATTTGATTATTAATTATTATATACTCTTTTCCATTAATGTTAACTGCTGCTCCTGGGTGCGGAGGACACCAAAAAGCTCTAATTTTCCTATCAATTATTTCATGACTATCTTTTTCTTGAATAATTCTTTCCTCGTTTAACATTTTTTTAGAAAAATATTTGCTTTCACCAGTCTGCTTTGTTCTTTTGATCGGCTTATTGTTCTTAATAGTAAAAATAAACTCTTGTAAAAGATCAAAAAGTTTTTCTCTGCTTTTTTTCCTTAATGAGAAAGCAGTTTCAGTTTCTTTGCATATGTTAAATGTATTTGAAAAAACTATATCACCCGTATCAAACTTTTCTTCCATTATATGAGCAGTTGTTCCCCATTCATTTTCTTTATTCATTATACCAAAATTATAAACTGCAAAGCCTCTGTAATATGGTAGAGGTGCTGGATGAAAATTAATACTGGTTATATTGGCTAAATTTAAAATATCTCTAGAAACTCGGTGAGGATAACAGAATGAAATCAAATAATCAAATTCGTGCTTTTTAATCTTTTCAAATAAATGATTTTCACCAAAAGATGCAAACACAATATCGAATCCTTCATTTAGAAAAATATCATATCCTTTCCTTCCAAAATCAGTTTTATTTGTTAAAAAAGCTATTTTTATTTTATTTGTATCCATTTTTCTTTTCCTTTGAAATTTACATTACTACCTCTAAAATCATAAAAATAATAATTGCAATTTTCAAAATCTAATTCAAAAAAGTCTATTAGGCATAGCAAAGAGGAACCCATAATATGACACTCTTTTGCATTTTTTACTATTTGGATGTAGTCAAACAAAGAATAACTCATGTCATTTTTTACAACAAAATATCCGTTTTTATTGGGTGGATTTATTACTCTACCTCTTTTTGGATCATCATGAACAAAAATGTATTCTTTGTTTTGAGTTATTTTTTCAAAAGATGTTTTGTTTTCTAAAACTGACTCGTTTATGTGAAAAAATTCATATTTAGTCTCATAACTTAGCCCTAGACATTCATAAAAGCTATAATCCCAAGGCAAAGAAGAGTAGTTTTTATAATATTGCCCACCTGAAAATATTAAATCATAATTTTTCTTATTAGCTAAATCTGTAAAATACTTGAGGTGTGAACCAAAATTATCTGTTTTTTTACCATCTTCCCATTCTTCAGGAACATATGTTTCGATGTTTCTTTTGTTAATCATTTTAGAAATCATTTCGCTATATCTTTTACTTTGAACAATGTACAATATTTTTTTTGAAGGAAAAAGATCTCCTAAATAGTTTGCTATGGGTGAGCAACTTATTAAGTCTCCTAAACCTTGGTGAGTATAAAAAAGAATTACGTCATTATTTTTAAATAATTCAAACTTTAATCCCATTTAAACCATCCTTCTAGATCAACATTTGACAGGTTTTTATTTGACTTTCCTTTCCATTCTCTCCAAGGACCATAGACACCTACTTTAGACGCTTGACTAACGAAAGAAGCCCACCAAGACATTGTACCATGTTGAAAAAGAATGTTGTCAAAACCTCTTATAAAATTAAAATCATTAAGAACATTATCTGATTTTATTATCGGATTATAATCAGAGAAAAATTCATAAAGTTCATTAAAGTATTCTGCAGCTTTTTCATTAGTAACTGATTTTTCATTTGGAACTTGTACATGAAAATTTAAGCTGCTAATTGATTCTGGGGTGTGCTTTTTCCAGTCATACATGTCTGTTACAATATATAATTTTTCAAAATCAAAATTAGACATTGCTCTTTCAAAGCTTTTAGGACCAGGTTTAAAATCAAATTCATTTTTATAGAAAAGCCTATCTCCTGTTCTTAAATGTAAAACCAAATCTTTTGAATTGTTTTTTTCTAATTTAGGAAACCAGCTTTTAATTAAACTTCTATTTTCAGTATAATAATCTTTGTTTTCAAAATATCCTTTTAATAATATGTTATAGTTAGCAAGATTTTTATCGAAACAATTTTGATAATTACTTTCGTTACATAAGACAAATTTTTCATTAGAAAAGTTTTTTAATTCTTTAAATCCTAAAGTTTTTAAATAATTAGTACATATATAATCAGGAGTTTCTGGTATAAAGTAATGTTCTTTGTTGTGGTAATGTGCTAATATTTTACCGGCAATACACTGAAAGAGATTATTTCCAAATCCGTTTGTTAAGCTACTTACTATCATTTTATCTCTATGTCTTCTTGACTTATTAAGTTGCCATCATGATGGATCAACAAAGCTTTTAAATTTCTAAAAGGAAAATCTTTAATAGACTTTTTATGATAATCGTAAAAAGGTTGGCATATCCCTTTAATATAGTAATGATTAACATTTTTATCTTGCAAGTCTTTTTCAATTCCTGCTTCAAAAGAAAGAAAATTGTCATCAGTCCTATTAGGATCTTCGTTTATTAAATGTTCATATGAGCAATATTTGTAAAAAGAATCAGGTTCTCCCATTGAAAAAAAGCACGGATCACGATGACCGGTATAGAACATTGATGAATAAATTGTGTTTTTTGCTACATCAAAATTAAACAACTCAACTTTGTTCATAAAAACACAATTGTCCGGTCGAAGCCTAATAATCAAGTCGTATTTAAATCCTTTATCTTGACTATATTTTTTGCACATTTCATATCCTTTTTTGACATTTCTTAGCTGATTAAGCATACCTTCTCTATAATGCCCTAGAGTTTTTGGAGGATATAAATCATGCGGGTTTATTTCATTTTCGTTGAATTCAATTTCTTTTAAATAACTCCCATAAAATTTTTTACATTCTTTAATAAGTTTGTCTTTTTCAATATTGTTAGTTGTAACGTAAGATTGTGTGACATTTGGACCTAAAGAATGCATAGTATTTCTTGTGCATGCATATACAAAAACATCTGCCTTGTTTGGCTTAATTAAATGTTCAATATGATTCATGACATTCGCTTGATAGTCTCTTAATTGTCCAGTTACTAAAATAGCTATTTTATTCATTTTTTCCTCATTGTTCATACGTAGGTTTTACACTATCTCTGCAAGATTTGCAAAAACCTTTTTTAGGGCCGGGTTTTTTGTGATGATTTCTCCAAGGTTTATATTTGTCATTTGAAAATATATCCCAAAGTTTACCGTCTCTAATGTTACCCATTATACCACTTTCTTGCCCTGGAACGTCAGATCTTAATGCACAGCAAACCATAACCTGCCCATTATAATCAATGTACATATTGTTAAAAACTTGCATGCATCTTTGAGTTCGAGTATAATTTTCTGCTATTGGAACTGTGTTGCCCCTACTTGATCCATCATGTTCAAAATTTCTAGACCTAATGTGAATTATCATCCCTTTGTAAGATAAATCATATTCAAGTTTACATTCAGGTATATCTGTTATTATTTTTGCTGGCAAACCTAATTTTTTAATTTTTTTCTCTGCCCTCTCTCTCATTTTTTCATGATCATATCTTTCATGATTTGCAAGATATTGCTGAATCCACAATTGACTAAGACCTGCTTCTAATAAGTCTTCTACATATTGCCTATCAATGTAGTCTCCATTAGTATTTGTTCTTAGCGTGGCATTTGGGAGTCTTTCTCTAGCCTGTTTAATTCTTTTAAGAATAATATCTTTTTTTGCTAAAGGTTCGTTATAACGACTATATGTTAATTCGCCTCTATAATCGATTTCTTTTAGTTGATCAATTAGGTTTAAATAAGTTTCTTCTGGCATTATTTTATTAAAAGATATTCTATCAACAAAAGAATTAGGACAAAACCAACATTTTCTATTACAAAAAGAAAAAGTTTCTATTTCAATTAATTTTAAATTTTTTTTAAAATATTCCTTATTGTTCATTCAAACCTCTCAATATTTTAATTAGTTTATCTCCTTTTTTTAACCAGTCGTTATTTTTAGATGAAAATTTAATTCCTCTTGCAATAATCTCATTTCTTTTTGTTTCATTATTTAAATAGTAATCTAATTTAGACTCAAAATTAGATAAATCACTTTTAAATGTAACACAATTATATCCATCAATTAATATTTCTTTATAATCTTCGTGAGGCTCTTCGCAAAAAAGCAATGTATTAGATGCCATAATTTCATAATATCTTGGTGTAACATCTCCATGACTGGCTAAAGTAGCTAACCATATTTTGCATGTATTTATTTTTTTAGCATAATCAATATAATTGTGAATTCTTGATTCATTAAATGAATCACTACCTTTCCAAAACGTATTGATGTTTTTTTTATTTTCTAAAATAGATTTAATTTTTACTCTTATGTCTTTATTTATAAATTCTCCTTTTGGATACAAGCTTGATGCATGCATTGCACCTGAAAAACCTATGTCATGCAATTTTTGTTGCTTTTCTTTGAATATGGATGTGTAACATCCATATTCAAATAATTTTGCATTAATGCCTGTTTCTTTTTTAATTTTTTCTACAATTGGGACAGGTGTCAATATTAAGGAAACATTATTTTTAATACAAAAACTTAATTTTTCCTTTAAATCGTTTTGAGGTTTAAAAAGAAATACAACTATTGGAATATTTTTATTATTTTTTATTTCTTTAAAATATCTATAATGACCAAACCATCCTAAACCAAATAAGATAACGTCAGGTAAAAAATTAGATTCTTCAAGTAAAACATCAATATCTTTTGGTATACCAGCGTATATTCCTACCTGTACATCTTTTCTTTTAGAAATTCCTGACGCTAATCCGTTATAATATGGGTACTTTTCAGCATTAGGTGTACCGACGACTGGATCTATATATAAAATTTTCACTTGCTTACATCCTTTATGCTAGGAGCTATATCTTGTATATTTCTAAACTTACCTTGATTATGAAAACCTGTATCAACATAATTTAAATTGACAATTTCCTCTTGAATCATGTGTACAAACAGGCTGATTATTTCATTGTCTCCCCACCTGTATTTATATATGCCTCCGCTTTCATTAACAGCATCAATCCATTTTTTCCAGAGTGAAAGTTTAAACATTTCTGTTTTTATTACATAAGTGTCACACCAGTCTAAAAAGTGAAAAGACCAGGCTGCATTATCATCTGTTAGTAGCTTTTTTAATTTTTTATTTTTAGGATCAACATTGTTTTTTTCAATAAAATCTTTTGTAAATTCCCAAAGGCCTATTCTTGTGTCTAAATGACCTTGATGTGGGTGACCGTTTTTCAACCTTTGCCCTACTTTAAATGCTCCAAAATATTCTTTTTTATTATTCATTATACAAAATGGATCATTGATCATGGGCATATCATAACCTGATTCGTCATCGTGAGTCATAATCATGTCATATTCTTCAAGAGAAGTGTTTTTATATCCATACATGTTGCTTGTAAAATTACACATGTGAAGGTATCCTTTCCTTCTAACACCAAAAGCTTTGGCATATTGTATATCACTTCTATTGTAAAAAAGTTCTGATTCTTTTAAAAAACTAGGCGTCTTGTATGGGATACTTCTAAATTCTACATCTTGACCTTTTTGTTTGACGAATTCATGATACTTAGGATTATCATATATGTCATCAAAATAATAAACAAAAACTTTATGATTTTTATTTTTGTTAAAATTTTCCCATAAAGAATCTAGGCAATGATGAAGACAAAGATATCTTGAAGAAATAATGTTAATACAACACTTCATTGTGAAACCTCTTTTAGGACGTCATAGTATTTTTTAGTACATTTTTTAATATTTCTGTTTTTTGACATTAAAAAGTGATTATAATTATTGAAATTAATGTTAGGTGGTTCATATAACTTGCAAGGTTTAAAATCCCATTGATCTTCAATAACGATTGTTCCGTTATCAACTATTTCTGACGTACCGCCTGTGGATGAACATATTATTTTGCAACCTGATGCTTGTGCGTCTACAACAACATTGGGACAATGATCAAGGTATGCAAGATGAATAAAAGTAGAGGATCTTCTATACAAAGACAATAAACTCATATAATCTAATTCACCTAAAAATTTAATTCTTTTATTGTTTAAGTAATTTAATCTTTCAGAATCAGATCCTTTTCCAGCTACTGCTAACTTTGCATCTTTTGGGGCAAACTCTAAAAAATATCTAATGTTTTCATTGAGTCTTTTATGCGGTCGCCAAGAAGAAGCACATGACCACACTTCTGTATCTTTTCCAAATGAATTATTCCAAAATGCAGGATTTGCTCTTTCAATCTGTTTTAAATCGGCTGCATTATGGATTACGTATGAATTTTTATGTTCTCCAAACCAATTCTCAGTTAACCTTTTATTAAATTCTGACTGAAAAACAACAGCGTCAGCATTTCGATATGAAAACTCTATTAGTTTGTTTTGTTCTTTATAGTTTTGTTCAGAATTAAACCAGATACCATCTAATCTTAAAACCATAGGTTTAACCTTGTGAACCACCTGTTGTATTAAACAGAATTCAACGTCGGCTTCTTGTTGATTAATTGTATAACTAACACCATGTTCTTTTTGCATTTGATTAAAAAGCTGACGGGTGAATTTATTTGGTCCGCTATTTGACCGTGGATTAAAATTATGTGCAAAAATTTTCATCGATTATAGTCATCCTCTAATCTTACTACATCGTCAGGATAATAAGTACTAACTTCAGCTATGACAACGTCTCCACCTTCTGCGCAGAATCTGTGTATCAAACCCGAAGGTATGTGATAACATTGACCCGGACCTAACTTTTGATATATTTCACCTGAAGCTAGATCTGACATTGTTATTAGCGTTAATACTCCTCTTATAACATAAATAGTTTCTTCTTTATTTTCATGATACTGTAGAGATAAACGATTATTCATATCAATATGAATTGTTTTCCCTAGATATTTTCCTTTTACATTACCCCAGATTTCTTCGCGACCCCAAGGTTTTTCGATTATTTTTGGCATCATTTAATGAATCCTCTTGCTCTGACCAGTTTAACTGTATTTAATTGATCTTGTTCTTTCCATTCTCGATGTTTCATTGAATTTGAATTGATTCTATACAAATAGCAGACTTCGTCAATATATTTTCTTTTTTTACTCAAGTACAACAAAGGAAGATACAAAGCTTGATCATACCCTCTTTTAAACCAATCTCCGTACATATCTTTAAAATTGTCATCGTGTATATCGTGAATTAAAGACGCACGAAATGTTTTAAGATGAGACGTCACCCAAGGATATTCATAAGGATTAACTGGAGGATTGTCAGGTAATTCTTTTGAAATATTAATATTGTTTATATCCCATTTATGTCCAGTCCACACAGTACCAACGTCGTCATCTTGGTATTCATTTAAAATCAAGTCGACGGTTTTTTCGTTACATAGTGCATCATCACCATCTAAAACAGCAATAATATCATTAAGATTAACATTCCTAGCATTGTCGACCACGTTTTTAAGTGCCCATTTCTTTTCTTTGTTTGAAATAACTGTGATTCTTTCATCATTTCCGGAGCAATGATTTGCCATAAAAATGGTATCATCTTCAGAAATGTCATCTATTAATATAGCTTCCCAATTTGGGTTTGTTTGTTCTTGTAATGATTTAATTAATTCTCCGACATGAGGAGCTGCATTAAACATCGGGACAATAAATACTACTTTCATTATTTACCTCTCTTTTCTGTCCATTCTTGGGATAAATTTGGTTCAGACCTTTCTATTTCTATCCAGGGTGTAGGTTTTGAAAAATCTATTTTTTGATGAAAAACCCATCCCCCTAAATCATTTTCCATTTTAATTGACAAATCGTTAATTTCTTGATCAGAAACATCAGACCATTTTTTATTAAAGAACATGTTATTTTCCGGAAGATCTTCTATTGATTTATTATACATTGACGTCCAATGTTTTGACCAATAGTTTTTATAAGTATAGATTTTTCTTTTAATATCAAACCATGAATAATGGTACACACCAGGTAATTGATTTACAACTTTGTTCATATAATTTTGATAAACTTCTAAACTTTTTTCATCTCCTTGCAAAGCTTGAAGCCTTACTTGATGAAGTTCAGGCGTATAAAATGTTGAATGAGGAATAGGTTGATAATTGTCATTATGAATATAATCACATCCATCAGAACCTACTGAGAAAACATTTCCTAATTCATCATATCTTCGATGCTGTGCTGGAATGCCATGTGTAATATGTGTATCATTTTTACTTAATCTCCATTTCCATGGATTAACATCAACTCTAACTTTTTTATTTTGACCCCAATATTCTACCACTGGAAGACAAAGAAGTTTTAAAGCTTTTGGCATTTGTCGGCAAAGTGGTTTTATTTTATCATAATCGCCTTCATGGACAATTTCATCAACATCTTGCTGCCAAAGCCAATTTCCTGTGCACAGTGTTCTGGCCAATGCCTTGTTTTGTCCATCAAACATTGCAAACCTTGGGTCATTCCAATCTCTTTTGAATTGCTTAACTAATAGTTTAGTCTCATCTTCTGACCATTTTAAAAGTTTTTCATATGTCCCATCATCAGAACCGCCATCTAAAACTACAACTTCATCACAAAAGCCTAAAAGAGATTTAATACTCTGTTCCCATGGATAATCACTAGTAATCACATTTTTGACAGTTGTATAACCACTTAATTTTATATCTCGATTTAAATGTCGTTCAATCTCGTCCCAAAAACGTTTATGACCGTCAAGTAGATAAGCCTCAATTTTATCAGGATTACCTCCCCACCATTCTTCACTCACATGCTGGACATTATCATTAATTAAAAGTTCTAGTCCTAAAAGTGCAGCTTCAATTACAATTCTAGGACATGTATCACCACCTAAAGGTTGAAAACAAAAACCTTCATATTGAGATAGTGTTCTTAATAAGTCGCTATATGACAAATTTGAAAGTACATCATAATCGTATTCTTCAGGTAAAAATGTTTCTAACCTTTGCTTAGATTCTTTTACACCTTTTATCCAAGAATTAGAATCAATAATTGCCCACTTTTTATTATGTCCATTTTCTTGTCTTGACTTTCGCAAAGTCTCAATCTGTTCTAAATCTTTAACATCGAATACTGATGACAACCTTATTGACTTTTCTTCTGTTAAAAATGGAAAACGCTCTTGATATCTTTGTTTTTGTTTGTCAGACATCCAAAATATTTTTTCAGCACCAGCAAAGAATGATGAAATAAACTTACCATAATCTTCATTATGACAATTACAATCTTCACCTGTTTCTTTTTTATGTAATTCTATTGATCGATATCGACAAAACTTATAATCGTATTCAGTAATAAAATAATAAAGATTGGCAACAATCACAGGAATTAGATTTAAATTCATTTGCGAAAAATTAAAAAAAATCCAAGTTTTATTAACGCCTTGTTGAATCAGTTGATCTGTTAGATCACTTGATTTAAGCTTATAGGTTTTATAGGGGCTAGTTCCAAACAATGCCTCTGTCGTAAGCTCAGCACCTCCAGAGTATTCATCAGTGAATAGGTCAGCCACAAAGATAACATCTGCTTCTTGAAATTCATATGCATTTCTATTTTTCTTGGTCTCAAACACGCTTTGCGAGAACATAAAAAATCCTCCAAAAATTTAATTATTCTTAGAGAATATTAACCTATTTTTCAGAGAGTTAAAATTTTATTTATTTTTAACCTATTTTGGTAATTGTAACATGAGTACCATCTACGCCTAAACTTCCTATTATCCTATTTGCTGTTGTTTGGCTGGTACCGCCAGCTTGATAAATAAAAACTTGCAAAGTTGAATTTTCAGGCATATAAACTGTTGTACTACCATTCATTGTATTAGGCTCTGTTACTCCTGCTGCACCTGTGTCTCCACCAGGAAATAACTCATCCGGATCAAACGATGCTAGCATCACTGCCCTTGGAAGAACATCAGAACTTCCTGTTACAAAAAGTCTATAACCGTCTGCTGCTGTGTCTATACTATTTAACATCACCATTGTATTGATTAGATAATATCCGTCGTAAGGGGCCGTAAATTGACTACTTGCAAAAGAATTGTGTGTATCTGTTGTTTCAGCACTGAAAGCTATTGGTTGATACGTATCAGCTGTAATATTTGTAACACCTCCGGCCTGAGCGAAAACATGAACTATGCCTGGGTTGTGAAAAGTTCCACTTACGACCATATCGCCTGATGCGACGACTGTACCTTTTGTTGATGTACCTTTAGATCCGATTGTTCCGGACAATAATATATTTACATCAGTTCCTAAACTTAATGCAGATATATCTGTTACATTTGCACCAAAAGCTAATTGATCTGTTCCACCATCTGAATATATTGCTGCTTGAAGGTTATTTGTTTCAACTCTAAAATTAATATCTGCAGAAGCTTCATTAAATATGATCTGGTCTGAAGCCCCTTCTCGTAATGTAAGCATTCTTGCAGATCCGGCATAGAATTCTATTTCATCGTCAGTGAAATCAATATAGGTATTGGCGTCATTAACACGTGGGTCTGCAGCTGCTAATTTTCCATATAATCGACTAGTAGCCATTAACGGAGATTCTAATATTAACGTACTATCTGCGTTTCCTGCTACATATACATCGCCTCTTGACTCAATTCCTAAACTAGCTGTAAGAGCTGATCCGCCTAAAGAAACAATTTCATTTCCACCAGCATCATATAATGATCCGCTAATTACAACATCGCCTCCAAAAAGCGCTGTTCCTTTTGTAGCAGTTCCTTTTGAGCCTGCCGTCCCTGACATGAATAAATTTACATCGCCTGGAATTCCTGTTGCAGCAAAATATTTTACATGACTGTCCTGATTACCCATTAAAACAAGTTGATCATTACCAGCATCTAAATGAATCGCTGCTTCTAAGTTATTTGAAAGCATTCTAAAATCAATATCTACACCATCCAAATTAAAAGTTGCAGAGTCTTGACCGCTAGTAGATTCTAAAAAGTCAAAAAATTCAACACCACCAGCCTCTATTTTAATCCTGTCAGTTGTAAAAGCAATTCTTGTGTCTGAATCTCCATCATGAACTAGAGCAGCACCTGCATTAACATTTCCTGTGGCAGTTACGCCAACTGCGCTAAAAGAACCTGCCTGATCAACAGTTATATTAGAGGACACATGAACGATATCTCCTTCAGTTGCTGTTGAATTTTCTACGAAAGGTATATAATATGTCGCTATTGGGTTTGTTGCTGTGGTATCTATTTTACCTGCAGAAGATGCACTTATTACAGTTACAACTCCTTCTCGTGTCATAGTAGCATCACCAGAAAGTATTTGCCTTTCAAATGCGCTTGCCGTACTATCATAAACTAAAATGCTAGTATCAGATGGAGAAACTGTTAAATCTACGTCAGATAAATCGTCTAGTGAGCTCACACTAGCAGCATCAGAATTAATTGTAATTGAACCATTTGAAGCAGATGTAATTGTTATATCAGTTCCTGCTATTAAATATGAAGTTCCATCTGTCAATCTAGTTAATGAACCGCTAATAGCAGTTGGTGCATATAACGTCCCACTAACAATTGAATCACCTGCAATTAATGTTACGCCTCTCGTACTAGTATCTTTAGCTCCTATAGATCCTGATATATAAACTTTTACGTCAGTTCCATACCCAGAGACTTCAGAAGCTGCGGGAGTTACGTCAAACCCTTCGTGCCCAATAATTACAGAATCATCGGCACTATCTACAAATATTGTTCCATTGGCATTACTAGTATTTATTTGTAAATCAACATCATTTCTATCTGGGTTGTGTATATAAACGTCTTGCGTTGATTCAGTTATTTGAGTCATGGTAATGCCACCTGCTCTAAACTGAATTGTGTCTGCGCCATTAAACCGAATAAATGTATTGCTATCAGTCGTGCAAGAAATATATTCAGCAACGCTTAAAGTTCCACCTACATCTAAAGTACTAGTAACGCCTAACGAACCAGTTATGCCTACGTTTCCTGAAAATTGAGACCCTGACAGGGTGGCTACAACAGAATCATCAATGTCTAACGTGACTGTACCTGTTGACCCTCCGCCAGAAAGACCGGTTCCTGCTGTGACACCTTCAATATCACCAGTATTTGTTGTAAATCCAGCATCATTATTAAAAGCTGAAAGTTTTATTTCGGATGCAGCTTTTCTACTTTCTGCTGTACCGTCTTGCAATATGAATTCTGTTGTTCCTGCAATATCACCTGTCATATCTGTTAATTCAGAAAAGTCTAAATTGAACTCTGTGGAACTTAAAGTTAAGCCTGTTCCAGCTGTATATGTTGTATTAGTATTTACTAAATCCTGTACTTTACTCAAAGATAATTTTTTAGGTCTACCGGCATCAGAATCATCTGCTATCATTATTTCATCATTAAGTGATCCATTGTTTGAGTCTGTTGTTAAATCTGTTATATTCATCCCAATTGTAACTTGACCACTTGATCCGGTTGACAATTTAATAGATCCACTTGAAATCAAATAAGGTGATCGATCCGATAATTCTGTCAAAGAACCTGATAGATTCGTAACTGTTAAACTATTTGTAGTGCTATTAAAAGTAAAGCTAGCATCTCCTGCGAATGATCCACCGTCGTTAAACTGAACTTGACCACTTGATCCACCAGGGGTACCACCACCGCCAGAAGAGTCTATTGTTATTTGACCGTTTGAAGCTGTCGTTATTGTTATATTTGTTCCAGCTACCAAATAAGATGTTCCGTCTACTAATTTTGTCAAAGATCCGGATAAGCCAGATGAAAATTCAGCTGAACCTGTAAATTGATGTAGATCATCTGATGTATCACCGAATTTTGTGGATCCACTTTTAAAAATAATACTTGAAGAAACTAAAGTTGTCTTCATTTCATATACGTTAAGAGTTCCAGATACTGTTACGTCTTGATTAAAAATAACGCTACCGGAAAAAGTTGCGTTTGACGTGAAAGAACTAGAAGCAATTCTAAATTTTGATGCTGCCATGCTTTTCTCCTATTTTTATATTAGCAACTTTAACTTACTTTACCTATTGAATCACAGCGATTGCTTGAAAATGAACTTTTCCTGTAAAAGCTGCAGATGTTGCAAACGTTACAGATGTTGTTGAAACAGATTTAATATAAACATTAACGTTTGCTTCATCATTTGTTTCCGAGTCATAGGCAGTAGCTGTGACGTAAGGTGCAGATGAAAATACTTTTGTAAATGTATGAGTTGCTTCATCAGTTGCAGTAAATACAACATCTCCTGATTCTATTAACACGTCGTCTGGTACTCCTTCTAAAATTGGTTTCCTTCTAATGAAATTATAAACTTTTCTATATCTATTTTTGTCTCTGTTTGCCATATTAATTCTCTATAATATTTTTGCTGCTACAGCAGATAAATATGATCTTTCTCCCTTTTTTAACTGAACATGCCCGGCGATTTCTTCATCTTTGAATTTTTCTCCTACAATTGTTAACCCGTTAGATAAGGAATCAATATAAGGAGTATCAATTTGATCGATATCCCCTAATAAAACAATTTTAGAATTTTCACCAATTCTTGTTATGACTGTTTTTAATTCATGAATTGTCGCGTTTTGTGCTTCATCAATAATAAAAAATGTATCAGCAAATGTTCTTCCTCTCATAAAAGCGAGTGGTGCAATCTCTATTTGTCCTTTATCTTTCATCGACTTGAAATAAGTCAAATCTTTATCTTTTAATCCTTGCCTAAAATTGTCCATGATTGGTGATATCCATGGAAGCATTTTATCATTCATATCACCGGGTAAAAAACCAATATCTCGTCCTACAGGTTGAACGTTTCTTGTAATTACAATTCTTTTATATCTGCCTTCATTTAATCCAGCTATTCCTGCCATTAACGTAAGAAACGTTTTCCCGCTACCTGCTAATCCTGTTATTGAAACCAACGGCACGTCTTCAGCAAATAAAAGATTTAATGCAAATAACTGTTCTCTATTTTTATCTTTGATTCCTAAAAATCCTAATCCGGGTAAATCTTCTGCCTTATCTAATCTTTGGATTGATCCACTATAATAACAACCTAAAAATGTTTGTTTTCCGCATTTAATAGACAAAAACTCATTTTGATAAGGTAATCTTCCTAATTCTTCCTTAACTAATTCTACAATTTTCTTTCCTTCAAAATCATTTCCGGAATAAAGTCGATCAATAATATCAGAATTTTCAACTTCTATTTCTGAATACCCTTTGTAAAATTCACTTTCACTTTTGATTATCTTGTCTTTATGGTAGTCTTCAGAAATAATACCCAGTGAATCACATTTAACTCTGAAGTTAATGTCTTTTGTAATTAATACAACTTTATGTTTTAAAGAATTCGTTAATCCCAGAGCCAACGCAATGATCTGGTTATCGACTTGATTTGGGTCTAGACCGACAGGAATTTTTTTAAAACCGGAAGTTGCAACTTTTATTTTTTGACCGGTTTCTATTTTTATACCTCTATGCAAATTACCTTTCTTTCTTAAATTATCCAAATATCTATTAACATATCTGGCATTTTCTCCAATTACGCCCTTTTTTTCTTTAAAACGATCAAGCTCTTCCAAAACAACAATGGGTATTATTGTGTCATTACCTCCAAATGAATGAATTGCACATTTATCATATAAAAGAACTGATGTGTCAATAATAAATGTTTTTTTTGTAGATTTTTCTTCTTTGTTTGTTTGCATATAGGTCATACCTTTGTTAATTTATTAGACTCCTAGTATTATTAATCTAACTAAATAAATAGGAGACATTAATAATTATGAAGTGCTTTAAATATCATAAACAAAATATGACAACGTGTGAAAAGAAAAATTGCAGATATTGGA
>Ga0222718_10001135_pt1 | contig 26582 bp, 35 predicted proteins | sample C33_27DmetaG_FD_165045 | JGI IMG/M metagenome (GOLD analysis project Ga0222718, IMG submission 165045) | Estuarine water microbial communities from San Francisco Bay, California, United States - C33_27D | ecosystem: Environmental > Aquatic > Marine > Unclassified | place: USA: California...
CAAACAAGACTAACAAGGACTCATCACTGGCCCTGCGCCGGTTTCAGTTCCTGTTGATGGGGGCTAGCAGTGGCTGACGTAATCAAGGTTCTTGGTCAAAGCGCCCCATCTGCTACAACCACAACAACCCTGTACACAGTCCCGAACCTTAACCAGACCACTGTAAGCTCTCTGGTTATCTGCAACAGGACTGGGGGCGCCTTAACGTACCGGGTGAGCGTCCATGTGGCGGACGCGGCGGCGTCTAATGAGCAGTACCTATATTACGACAAGACGATAGCGGCAAACGAGACATTCTCTGCCGTGCTAGGACTAACTCTTAATCAAAGCGACGTGGTCAAGGTGTATGCTAGCAACACAGGCCTTAGCTTTAACATGTTTGGTGTAGAGACAAGCTGATGAATAGATACCCAGCAAAACCAATGATGGACGAGATGGCGAAGTATGGTCGTTATGGCGACTCCATGCTTGTCCACATGAACCCCGCTGAAGTGGCAGGGATAGCCTCTCTGGTTCCCGGCGGCAGACTCACCACAAACCCCGTTACAGGCCAGCCAGAGGCGTTCCTGCCGCTCCTATTAGGTTTTGCGGCAAAGGGCTTAGGTCTTAGTGCGTTAGGCACAGGCGCGCTTGTAGGCGCGGGAACGGCGGCTGTAACAGGTGACCTCAAGCGCGGCATTCTCTCTGGTCTGACAGCAGGCTTTGGCGCTGGTATTGCGGATGCGGCTGGTGCCGCAGAGGTGGGGGCCACCACTGCCGCAGATGTTGTTCAGGGTGGCGAACTTGCTGACGCAATAAGCGCCGCAGATGCCTCTGTTTTAGAAAAAGGTCTTGAGTTTGGTTCAGAGGTCACTGCGGCAGACCCGTCTGTTTTGGCTGGGGCAACTCCGTCTGTAGAGCTTGCTCAAATGACCGGACTTGATGCTAGTCCGCTGGATCAGTTAAGGGGGAGCGTACCTGATGCGTTTAAGTCAGGCACTGGCATTGGCGAAGGTATAAGTCAGAACCTTGGTCTTACCGGAAACATAGCTGGTGCTGGTATTGCGGCAGGCACTATGGAGGAGGACAGGCTTCAAGAGCAGTTTGCCAGACAGGAAATGGCTCGCTTAGGAGAAGCAGAAGCAGATCGCAAAGAAGCATACGACGATCTCCAGCGTGGCTACGCAATGGCACAGCCCGGAATACCTACTGGCTTGTCAGATGCAAGATCGGAGATGAGCCGCCGTACTCCGCCGCCTATGTACATGGCAGAGGGTGGCGCGACCAAGGAAGATGGTAATCCCTACGCAGGTCTTGGAGCGGCAAGAGATATTGCTCGCTTTATGGGTGGGGCAAGAGGTTATTTCGGTGTTGACCCCGTGACCGTACAGCAACGGCTTCGCGGTCAGGACGTAATAGCCCCGCCACGCGATTATATGCCGGGTTTTGAGCCGGAGTTTAATTACTTCCAAAACCTAACCCGCGACCCAGATGGCAACATAGTTGGCACCCCTGATGTCCCCGACAGAAGCTACAGACCAATGCGACAAGGCGTCATATCGCGTAGCCAGTATTTTGACCCAGTGCTACAAGCGCCACAGTCTAATGCTCAGATGAATGAGTATCGTCGGACGCTAGAAAAGCTAGACCCCGGCCCCCTTGATGAAGCGTCAGTCATGGGGCTGGCTTCTGAGGGGTCAGCGCTGTCCACAGCACAACAAAACATGTTTGAGCAATATGCGCCGTTAGCTCCCTTCAATATGGCTCAGAGGGACAGAATCTTTCAATTGATGGATCGCGGCATATCTATGGATCAGGCCATAAAAAATCAGCAGTTTTCAAGATCAAAAGGCTACGACCTAAATGGCGATGGCGTTGTGACAGATGCGGAGTTCACTCAGGCCAAAGCAACGGCAGAAGCGCCAGATGTGCCAGATGTGCCAGACTACGCGAAAGGTATGTCTCCAGAGCAACAAGCGGCTATTCAAGAGTATATGCAGAATTTCGATCCAGACACGGCTAAGTTTTTAGCGAGCTTGATGACAGGCGGTCTTGGCAGTATCGGTAATTTTATGGCTGAAGGGGGAGAGGCGGAAGCGAAGAAGATGCCGGAGGTAGGGCCAGCGCCCACGGCAGGCGACATTCCTATCCGCACATCCATGATGGAGGGAACCGTCCCTGATGGCGGGATAGCGCGTGTTCCCACTGAGTTTACCCAGCAGGCAATGCCCAGCGGGCAAGAAATGTCTATGTTGGCTATGGCTGTTCTGGGCCAGACAGAGAACCCCGACCCGATCATCAATATGTTTGTCGATAAGTATGGCCCTGACGTATATCGCCAAGCTAGAAAAATGATTCTTGAGTCTGTTGTGCCAAATGCCCAGACAGAGGGCATGGTTCGTGGAAATGGCAGTGGGATGGACGACATGGTGCAGGGTATGATAGGCAAGGATCAGCCTGTTGCTGTGTCTCCCGGCGAATACATTGTTGCCGCTGACGTGGTGTCCGGTCTAGGCGAGGGTAGCTCTGATGCTGGAGCTAAAGAGCTAGATAAGATGATGGATAAGGTTCGGATGGAGCGCAACGGTACAACAAAACAGGCTCCCAGAATTAACGAAAGGAAAGTGATGCCTGCATGAACATTAGTCTAGTTCCGTTGGAGCACGCCCACACGGCTTGGAATGATGTACGTCATTATCTTGAACCCGCCGTCGAGAGGTGCAACGGGCGCTGGACGATGGAGCATCTGTGTGCCGCAGTGGTCATGGGTAGCACACAGCTTTGGATAGCCTTCGATGACGATCAAAAGATTTGGGGCTGTCTCACCACTGAAATAACGCAATATCCTGCCAAAAGAGTGCTGTCTATGCACTTCCTTGGCGGCGAAGACTTTGGCTCTTGGTACAACCTACTGCTTGAGCAAATCACCCGATACGGCCTAGATATGGGCTGTGACGGGATCGAGGGCGTGGCGAGGTTTGGTTTTTGGAAATATCTACAGGCTGACGGCTTTGAGAAGTCGGCGGCATTTTATGAGAAGGGTATGAAAAATGGGTAAAGGTGGCGGCGGTTCTGCTCCAACAGAGACTAAACAGATAGTCTCAAATTTACCGGAATACGCAGAACCATATTACAAAGACCTACTGGCCCGTGTTGGCTATGAGTCTGCGGAAGAATATACCCCGTACCCTGCGGCGCGTATGGCGTACTTCACTCCTGCCGAACAGGAGGCTATGTCGCGGTTTACGGAGATGGGCGTGTCTGGTACACCTCCAGAGCTTGACGTAGCTGGCAATATCGCTGGCACTGTCGGCATGGGCAGTCCCTATGCTGGCACGATGTTGGAGGTGACCCGTCGAGCGCAGGAGATGCCGTCGATGGCTGACCCTTATGCGATGGCGTCCTACATGAATCCTTACCAGCAACTTGTTCTGGATAACCAGATGCGAGAGGCTCGCCGTCAGTCTGACATTATGGGCCGTGACTTTGGCTTGCAGGCGGCTGGTCAGGGCAGTCTGGGTGGATACCGCGAGGGCATCATGCAGGCAGAGCGTCAGCGCAACCTAGAGCGCCAGCTTGGTGATCTGTATGGCGCGGGTATGCAACAGGCGTTTGGTCAGGCACAGCAGGCTCTTGGTCAGGACAGGGCATACGCACAGCAGGCCGCTCAGTTAGGTCAGGCGGCATACGGTAGCTTGCTATCTGGTGATGCACAGCGGCTACAAGCGGCTGGGATGCTGGGTGACTATGCTGATCAACGGCAGAGAATGGAGATCGAAAGACTCCGCAATATGCAGGCGGCAGGAGAGGCAGAGCGCAGGCTACGTCAAGCAGGCATGGATATTGGCTATCAGGACTTCCTGAGACAAAGAGCCTTCCCGCAGGAGCAGTTGGGCTTTTACAGCCAGATGTTGCAGGGAACTCCAATATCACCGGGGCAAACGGCCACCTCATTTGGTATGCAACCGTCCACCATGCAACAGTTGCTGGGGACAGGAATTGCGGCGGCTGGACTGTATAACGCATTTAAGGGGACGCCGGGATGATGAACATTCTTGAGCAAGAAGACATTATCAAAGGGCTACCCGATCAGGCGTTGATGCAGGAAGCCCAGATGCCTAGCGGTCAGGTGCCGCAGTATCTGGTTGTATCTGAGATACAGCGCAGATCAGATATGCGTAAGCGGTACAAGTCAGAGCAAGAGAAGATGCCTCAAGGCACCGTCAAAGACAAGGTGGTGCAGGAAGGCATTATGGCGTCTATGCCTCCGCAAATGGCTATGGCCCCGCAGATGGCCCAGAGAATGCCTAATATGCCTCCTCCTCAAATGCCTCAGCAGGGCATAGAGCAGGCTATGCCGCCCCAGATGATGGCTGAGGGCGGGATTGTAGAGATGGCCCCCGGTGGAAGTATGCCCGGAGCAGGCGCACTCTATGGTATGCAGAAGGAGTACGTTGACCCGCTGATCGAAAGAGCAAAGGTTTTGGCGGAGATGGGCGTTGCTTCTTTCGAGGATGCCCTTGCACAGCTCAGGCGCGAGGCTCAGATAAACAACCCCGACTACTCAATGGTTGGCAGGGGTGATCTCTTTCCAAACATGAGCGAGCTAAGGCAGGGACTGAGCGATCTTGGCGGTCAATTCCAAGATGCTGGTCAGCGAGGTGCTGACGCGATGCGTGATGCTTACGCCGCAATCCCCCAATACTCAACAGGCGACCCGTTGCAGGGCGTAAAAGACTTTGCCGGAAACTTTGCTTTTGACTCGGCTATGAATATGCCGAACTACCAACTGCTCGCCAAGGATATTGGTATACCAGAGCTATCTACATCGCCTCAGAGGGGCGCAGGTGGTAGGCCGTTTGATGCGGGCGGCTTTGGTGACGTTGCATCTGGTGTTGCAGAATACAATCAAGCTAAAAGAGACAGTCTTAGTCCGTCTATAACGTCACAAGATATTGACGATGCGGTAGCTGGAGTGGTTACCGAAAGAGCAGGAAGTTCTGAGCCGCCCTTTGGGCCTCCTGCTAGTGAACTCTATAAAGACTCATTTATCACAAAAGGGTTTGATGCACTGAGAGATGGGTATGGTTACCTTGTTGGTTTAGATCAAAGGCTTGCTGGTGCGGCTAACAGGGGTATAGACAGCTTTCTCGGCTCTTTTAGCAATCCCTTCGGCAGTAGTGACGAAGTTCAGTATGCCCAACCCCCTATGGTTCAAACAGCAGAGGAAATGGCTAGTGAGGCCGCTTATAACGACTTAATAGACGCCCAGATGGACGCGCTTGACGAGGGCCGTCCCGGCCCCGTGATCGCTAGAGATAAGAATGTCCAGACTAGGGGCGAAGAAAAGCAAGGTGACGGCAGTGAAAAGAAAACCCTTCTGGAAGAGGTGACCGTTGACGCCAAGAAGGTGGGCCTGCCAAGAATCCTGTCCGAACTGGCAGGGGTTCCAAGCCAAGACAGAAGCAACAAGGCGAATGACCCGACCTTGGACTTTTCCGATCTGATTGCTGAATCAAGAAGACAGGCTATGTCCAATGCCTTGATACAGCTCGGTGCTGGTATTGCAGGCGGTGATGTGTCTAAGGGCATAGCCGCCGCTGGTCAAGCCGCAACAGAAGGCACCCAAGCCGCCAGAGACTTGGATATGAATCGCCGTCTTGCTGAGTTTAAAGCTGGTAGAGAAGACCTCCGCCGTCAGGATGAGGCCGACAGGTTTGCACAAGAGCTTGGCCTGAGAAGAGATAAGCTGACCCAAGATCAAAAGCAGTTCGTGGATCGGCTTGAGGTGATGAGAGAGGACATAACCGCAAAGCTGGGCATCAGCCAGAACGCAAACAACAGAGAAATCCTTGACGCCATTACCGATGCAATTCCCTTGGCAAACACGCAGGCCGAAAGAGATCGTCTTGCGAGGCAAAGGATGTTCATATTGCGTCTCTTGAATCAGGACTTTGCAAAACTTCTTGACGAGTCGCCCAGCACGGGTAGTGGCGGAAATAGACCGGCTATTACTGATTTTGAGGGCTGACATAAAATGTCTTTTGATGTTGCTGGCGCAAGACAGGCGGGTTACTCCGACAGGGAAATAGTTGAGCACCTGTCATCTAAAAGAGATTTTGATGTTGATGGCGCGGTAGGCGCTGGGTATTCATTTGCAGAGATAGCAGACCACATGGCGGGGATGGCTCCTGACGAGACAACCCTGCTTGGCTCTGTTGGTGAAGCTATAAAGCGTGTTCCGGGCGGTTTGGCTCGCGGAATCACCAGCACCTTCACGGGTGCAGGACAGCTCATCCCCGGCTTAGACGATGATATGCTGGTGGACACCCAGCGTGACATAGATCAGTACATCAGAGAAACCCTCAACTACGACCCTGCCTATGACGATAGCAACATCGCCGCTATCGGTGAGGGTATTGGTCAGATAGGCTCCTTCCTCATCCCCGGCCTTGGTGCCGCCAAGTTTGCCGCCGCAGGTAAGGCCGCACAGAGAGGTCTTACCAGTGGCGTTGCCGCGTCACAGTCACTCGCCCTTGGCGCAGAAGAGCGGCGTCAGGCAGAAGATCGTGGCATAGAAATATCGGGAGGTCAGGAGGCGCTGTCAAAGGCTTCTGATGTCGCTATTGGCGCGTTAGAGACATTCGGTATGCCGTTCAGGGTTTTGCGTGGACTGCCCAAGGGGTGGGAGCGGACGCCTGACGGCAGTGTGTTTATGCGGCGACTAAGATCAGCGCTCAAGGGTGCGGGTCGAGAAGGCGTCCAAGAGGTTGTCTCCAGTGTTGCTAGAGACTTGTCAGCGTCTGCAATTTATGACCCAGAAAGACCGATAGGTGAGAGCGCGGCAGATGAATTTGCTGTGGGCGCTGGAGCTGGCGGTATATTCGATTTTGCATTCAGCCTTGCAACAGGAAGGTACAAGACTAAAGCCCCGCCGCCCCCAAGTGCTATACAGGAGCCTACTGAGGAAGAGGCTGAGGTAGAGACTAGACTGCGAGAAGAGCAGGCTGGCAGAGCTGAGGCAAGAAGACAGCAGGCGATAGATGCCGCCAGAGGCGAGCAGACTGATCTTGATAGACTGGATGCTGGCCCTCCGACTGCCGAACTTGCTGGAAGAATTGGCGAAGAAGGCGTACAAATTCCAGATAGGTCAGAGGAGGCTAGAACCCGCTTTCTCAATGCAAACGACTTAGACCTTCCCCAATACAACCTAGATGTAGAAACGGCTGACGCATCCGTCATAACGGAAAGGATTGCCAACAGGCTTGCAGAAAGGCTCCCTCTTGGCGCTGAGTTTGATGCGACGAGTGAGGTTATAGAGGTAAGTGACCCAACAACGGAAAGCGGTAAGCGCCAGATTGGGCCAAGAATCAGAGACGAGCAGAAGCGGCAAGAGGTTGCAAATCGCCTATCAGAGGCTAGTCGCCGTCTCAAGCAGGACGTTGAGACAGAATACACAGTTACTCAGTCTGGCCTTGAATACAACCCAAGGCAGGCAGAAGAGGTCAACCGATTCGGCAGAGTATTACCTTCCACAGAAGCTAGGATTCTAACTGCTGACGAGGTAAACACTGCAACTGGAACCGACAGAACAGGGACTTTCGACGAAGACCTTAAGGATATGTCGCCTGCCCAGCTAGAAGAGCTTGGCATACCCAGAAGCAGATGGACAATGGCCCAGAGGATAAACGCTTCAAGGGCAAGGCAAGGTCTTTCTGAGGTAAACACATTCACTCTCTCTGAGCTGAGAGCGCAGAACAAGGGCGATATTGGCAACCTTGGCTCGGTGCTTGCTGGTAAAGACCTTGAGAGCGCCGCGTTCCCAGAAAGAGCCGATCAAGATACCGGAGCGGCGTTAGACCCAAATCGCCCCAGACAACCGATAACACCTGTTGGTAGAAGGCCATCGCTTGAGTATTCTGCGAAAACCTTTGACAACGTGCTGTCGTCAAACAACGCATTCAATCGTCTCCTGTCCACAAAGCAGATGAACATATCTCTTGACTCTCAAGAGATGCGTGGCCTGATTAAGACGATCACCGGCAAGACCCCCTCCAAGAAAGCTCCCCTAGAAAATCTGTCCCCGCAAGAGAGGCAGTATCTTTATCACAGCATTCGCAGAATGCCTCGCTTTACAGACCCCACACAGATACCCGATTTCTCCCGTCAAGTGCCGGACGCAGAGGTTGTCCGTGTGCTTCGCAACCGTGTAGAGGCAGGCAGGACAGGTGGTATCGGCGTGGTTGCAGAGGGTTTGCTTGGCGGCATGGAGAGGCCGGTTTCTCGCGCTGAAGTTGACAGAACGGTCAGAGAGGCAGAAAGAGCCGCACGGAAGACAGAAAGAGAAGCTGTAGACCCAATCCCAGAGGGTCAGGGTCTTGTCGCTTACGATCCAGAAGCTACCGACTTGGCTCAAAAGCTAAGGGACATGGTTGCAGGGTTTGGGCTGTCTGACGTTGTTGCAACAAGGCTTGTAGATAGGGTCGGTCAAGCAACCTTTGACGCGCAAGGCAACATAATCATTCCTCAAGACCCAGTAAAGGCTCAAGAGGATGCAGAACAGGGCTATGTAACTGAGGGAACCTTTGATCCTATGACCAACGTAATACAGGTTGGTCTGGATTTGGTGCGGCAAAAAGTCGAGCGGGGCGGAAAGACATACGAGCAGGCTGTCGCAGAGGTTATGAGCCACGAAATCGTCCACGCTCTGAGGCAGTTCGATCTGTTTACTCCGGCAGAGTTTAGCCTGCTGGAGAGGATGACTAGAAAATACCAAAAGCCGGGAACCGGCGGCACATACGCAAACTGGGCGTCTGGTCTATATCCAGACCAAAGCGCGGTAATGATTCAGGAAGAGGCGATTGCTGAGATGGTCAGTGACGCTCTTACGGATGGCGTAATAATTGACGGCAAGCAAACCAAGCCAAGCGGCAAGATTAGACAGCTTTTGCAGAAGATTGTAGACCTGTTTAGATCAATAGCGGGCTTCTCCAGAGATGCTGACGTTGACTCGTTTGCGGAGCTTGTTGACCGTGTGAAAAGCGGGGAGGTTGGAGCGAGGGAGCGTGGCGTTGTCAGAACTCTAAGCCTTACCGAAAAGGAAGGCGCGTTGCCCCTGCGGGAGGGTGAAACTAGAGAGTTTGAGGATATAGCGGCAGAGCGTGGCATTACAAAAGAACAGCTCGCCTACAGGGAGACCCCGATTGAGGGTGTTCGCGGCTTGGGAGACACGGCCCGATCTGTAAGATCAGATCAACCTATGATCGACGAGGCTATGGCAAGCAGGTCAAGAGACTTGCCTCCAGCAGAGAACGCCCAAAGGACGCAAGTCGCCAACACCATAGGCACATACAGAAAGGCGGGTGGCATCCTCGACAAGATGACAGACGGAGACAGAGGACTAGACTTTTCCTCTGGTCTTGGTCTTGGTGCAAGTGAGCTTGGCTTTGAAAGCTATGAGCCATTTGCCCGAGAAGGTGTCAATCCGACTTACACATCTGGAGAGCAGATACCGGCAGGCGCTTTCGACAAGATTACCAACCTCAACACCCTTAATGTTGTCCCACGAGAAGACAGGGACACAATCGTAAAAAGCATTGCCAGCGCCCTAGCACCCAACGGCGTAGCAGTAATTACCACAAGGGGCAAAGAGGTGATGAATGCAAAGGGTCGGCCCGGCCCAGAGCCAAACTCAATCATCACAAGCAGGGATACATACCAGAAGGGCTTTACGAAGCCAGAGCTGGTCACTTATTTGCAAGAGACATTGGGCAGGGGCTTTGAGGTCGCACCTTTAAACCTTGGCCCTGCTGGCGCAACAGTAAGAAAGCTGACGGATTATGATGCGCCAATGGACAGCAGAAGGTCTGTTGGAGCGCCATTAACTGCGGCAGTCCAGAGGGCAAAAGACAAATACGAAAACGTAAGAATATCTACAGAGGAAGACTTCTTTGGTCGGTACTGGCCTCAGCTTCTTGAGGAGGTTGGTGGCACCGTTTCTCCACAAAAGCTGAGGGTTGGCGCTAAAAGGGCGATGCGGGATATAAAGGAGTGGATAGACGCCAACCCCAAGTTTAACGACTACTACAGCGAAGACTTGAAGGCGACTAGGTCTGCCCTAGAGGCTGAGTATGGATCAATCACGGATACCGACTTTGCCTTGTATATGTTCCTTAATGGCATTAACTCGCCGGGAACCGGCCTTCTTCAGAATGTTGGTGACGCAATAAGAACCTTTGACCTGTATAGAAGGGACGGCAACTTTGACGCGATAAAGATGGGCCGCAATGAGAAAGGCAACTTAGTTATTGCGCAGGCACCGTTCAAAATATCTGGCCTAACAAACGCAAACAAAGCTCGGACGATGAAGGCGTTTGATCAAATCGTTATCCGCGAGGGCGGTGTACAGCAGGCGATTGATTACCTATTTGAGCCTGTCACCATGAGCGAGCTGGAGTCGTTCAAGAAAAGTCTCGGCTATGCGGGAGTGGGCGAGAAAGGCCAGATAAGAGGTCTTGTTGAGGACGCAACAGGGCAACAAGCCGAAATAAACGGAAAGACAAACAAAGACCAGCTCATACCAAGAATGTTCTTCCTTGGCCCCAAGCTGGGCGCCTATACGATGAACCTGATGGGAGATAACAGGTATCAAACTGTAGACGTATGGGAAAGTAGATTTATACGCAGTTATTTTGATAATATGTTTGATACAAACACTGGTATCACTGCGACTGTAGATGAAGGCCAGTTGTTTAGGGATTTTTCCAAGGTCTTTTCGGAGGAGTTTGAGAAGGTCGCTGGATACAAGGCTGACCCCGCTTCGCTTCAGGCGATGCGTTGGTTCTATATGATTAACGCCGCCAAAGAGGCGGGATACTCGGGAGCTTCTACTGATGCGACAATCTCAGAACTCACAGAAAGGCAAATCCAAAACACTAGAGGAACTCGCTATGGAGGTAGGACAGCGGGCGATTCGTCGGTACGAGTCAGAGATCAAGAACAAGATCAAGAAGCAGAAATAGATGCACCTCTAGCGTCTAGGCGGAAGTTAGACCCAGCAAGGGTAGAAAAGGCAGTACAGGAAAACATCGTTGAAGCAGAAAATTCTGGCTTCAATGTTCCTAAATACAGCGTAAAGGCCTCTCCAGAAGCTCAATATATAGCAAGAAACCCAGACGCGGCTATATCCATAGATGAGCCTCTAGAGTCGAGAGCGCCAAACTATGACGCTCAAACTCAAAGCGCGATAGATGGTCTGGTGGGTGACAGACCCGAGCGTGTCGATCCAATGAAGCAGTTTATGGATGCGACTGGGGAAACCAGTACACTAAGCTATCAGTTCACAAAGGCAAGGCAAGCGACAGTCAACCGATACGCTAGGCTGGAAAAGCTAAACAAAAAGTTCTTCAACAACTTCCTTGCAGATACAAGCTCTATCGCGGCGGTTTTGTTTGCCGACAGGTCAAGAGGCGTCACCGCAGAAGCGATCAAGTCTGGTGTGCCAGTGTACGAGGGGGGTCTAACTCAAGTTGTAGACTTCCAACACAACGGCAAAAAGTATCGCGGCCTTATAGACATCATAGACCTGCTGATGACCAAAGAGCATGGCGACCTGAGCAAACTGGCGCAGGCATACGCAATCTCTGTGCGCGGCAAGCGGCTAAATGAAGATGGGTCAGTGTCCCCTGTCACTGAAGAGAAGGCACGTCAGATACGAGAGGCTGTTGCAAAATACACTGATGCTGATGGCAACAACCCGATCATTGAGTGGTACGGAGCGTGGCAGGCATACAACAATCAGGTGATCAAGTTCTTAGAGGATACGGGCGTTATATCTGGGGAGGTATCTGATAACTGGAGGGAGGCGTCAGATTACATCCCCTTCTACAGGGCTTTAGACCCCAACGCGAACATAGGCAAGATCACAAAAGGTGCGTTTGGCGATCTGACCAAAGCAGGCTCATTCATACCGTACAAGGGTAGTGAGGCTGTAGTTGACATACCGCTGGTTGAGGCCATCGTTAAGAACGTAGGTGCCGCGATTGATATGGGCATGAGGAATGTCGCCCAGCAAAGAATTGCCCGCGACATGCAGACCCTTCAGCTTGCCAAGCAGGTGCCAATGAAGGGTGACAGAGATTATCCAACGGCTACATTCAAAGTAAACGGTAAGCCAGTCCGCTTTGAGATATATGATCCGCTGATATTTGAGTCTATGCAGGCGATTGATAGCTCTGGCATAGAGAACTTCTCGCGTATGTATTTCGGCCCATTCTCCAACATACTGAGAGAGTCTGTAACCCGATCTCCCGGCTTCATGATTGCAAACATGATGCGAGACACGCTGTCTGCGTTTGTCACATCAGGCGCAAACTTCATGCCGATATATGACACCGTCAAAAACGCCGCTAGTGACATAAGTCGGCTTGAAAGGACTGGCGTGGTTGGCGGCTACGACTTCTCTACCGGCACAAGTCTCCTTGGCGATGACAATATCCAGAAAAACTTTGAAAGAGAGCTGAAGAGAAGAAACAAGGAAGGGTCACAGTTAAATCTGTTCACCAGTTTGTGGGATGGTTTGGGCCGAATGACGACAAGGTCTGACGCGGCGACAAGGCAAGCAGTTTTCGATGATGTCTACGCGAGAACAGGCAACTTGGCAGAAGCTCACTTTCAGGCGCTGGAGGTACTGAACTTCTCAAGGCGTGGTAGCAATCCCGTTATGAGAGCAATCACAGCGGCAATACCATTCTTGAACGCTCGTATACAGGGCTTGGATGTTCTGTTCCGTGGCATGGTTGGCTCCAATAACGCAAACAAGGAGCTGAACAGAACTCAGGCGGCGTTGTCGTTTGCCATGCGAGGCATGCTGATTTCTGCGTTTACCGCCATGTACTGGATGCTGACAAGCGACGATGACGAGTACAGGGAGGCGCGTAGAGAAGAGCGAGACAATAACTGGATAATACCGCTAGGAGATGGCAGGCCAGCCCTGAAGTTACCGATACCGTTTGAGGTTGGGTTTATATTTAAGACTCTGCCAGAGGTGTTCCTTGATACGACATTTGGCGAGAGGACGGGCAAGCAGGCGTTTGAAACAGTAAAGCGAGGGGTCACATCCACTTTGGAGTTTGACCCTATCTTTGGTATTCAGGCTATCGCCCCAGTCCTTGAAGCGTCAGTTAATCACAACAGCTACACGGGCGGCACTGTCGTCCCAATCTGGATGTCTGGCTTGTTGCCTGAAGAGCAGAAAACAGAGTTTACGTCTGAGCTAGGCCAGTTCATAGGCAATGCCATGAACATCTCGCCAATGAAGATAGATCATGTCCTCAAAGGATACACGGGCACGCTGGGGATATATGTTCTGGACTGGACAGACAGGGCGGTAAGAGACCCAGATATTGCCGAAGGACTCAAGAATATCGGCATCAACATTACCTCGCCAGAGTTTCCTGCTGTAGCGTCCTATGAGCTACCCATTGTGAGAAGGTTTTTTGCCAGCCCTCAAGGCACTGGGTTGAAGCAGGATTTTTATGACCTCTACAACGATGTGCGTCAGACGTATAACTCCATTAACAAGCTACGCAAAGAAGGCAGGTACGAAGAGCTTGAGGAGCTTATCGCCAGAAGAGGAACGCTCCTTGATGTCAAAGCTGGGGTATATGATCTCAAGCAACAGTTAGACATAGTGAGAAGAAGAAAAACGGCAATTAGGCGTTCAGAAGACATCACGCCTGAAAGGAAGCGGGAAATGATCGAAGAGATAGAAGACTACGAAAACTCCATGCTTGCTATCGTGCCGGAGTTTGAAAGACGCGCCGATAGGCCGGTAACGAGGATATTCCAGTGAAGATGGACTGGCTCTACCACGCTACTTGTGAGCGTGTAGTGGACGGCGATTCGATTGTGCTGACGATAGACGCTGGATTTGACGTTCTCCTGAGCAAACAGTCAGTCCGGCTATATGGCATAGACACGGCAGAGACTCGCGGAGGAACCCCAGAATTGAAGGCTCTTGGCCTTCTCGCCAAAGATTATGTGACACAGATGGTGCCAGAGGGTTCTGAGCTGTTGATCAGGACGCACATGGATCGGAAGGGTAAGTTTGGAAGAATACTTGGCGAGCTGTATCTGCCAGAGGTGCCTGATGTTGAGGGCTTTCAGGACAGAAGCCTAAACAACATACTGCTGGATGAAATGCTGGCTGTCCCGTACTACGGGCAGTCCAAGGAGGACATCATCAATCAGCACCTGATCAATGCTCAGCACCATAAGGCTGAAGGCCGAATCTGATGGAGGAGTGCGCGGCGTTTAAATACATACAGAATAAATACTCAGCGCCGCCACAAGGATAAGGGCAGGAACATACTCAGGCAGGTCTTTCATGAGAATCGCCTCTCCATCAGATGCCGCCAGAGCCACTCTATTGGCCTAAGATCGCCAGCCTCCATAACAAGCCTTTCTCCGTAGCCGAAGTCATGCGTTTTGGCGTGAGCAAAAAAAGCCTTTTTCCCCATCGCACCCCATATTCTCATGGCACCGGGATCGTCAGTTTTGCTGACCAATACGGCGCAGTCAGCCCTAAACTTCTCCTGATTATCGAATATCAGCGGCCCACCGTCACGATTGGTGAACTTAACGTCGATTGATATGTCGTCAAACCAAAGATCAATGCCGCCATCTGTTAAAACATTGACTGTCGGCGGATTGACACCCAACACCCTAGCAACAGCAAACTCTGCCTTGAACCCATAGATATTTGCCTCAACGCGAGACTGCTGTTCGTTCTCTAATCGCGGGGGAAAGCCCTGCATTTCGCACAGCTTCACGGTGTCTGCGCCCATCAGCTCTGAGGCGTGAGCGTCCTGCTTACTCAGCCTGACTAGCATCGTGTAGCGCCTTTCTGGCGTCTTCTAATGATTCAATCGCCCCAGCAAGGTTTTCCACGGCGTCAAGGTTTGCCTCGACCAACTCTTCGATTCTGGTCAGCCGATCTTGAATTATTGCCAGAAACTTATCAGCAGTAGCCAGACCGTCTGCGTAGGCATCTCCTTCTAGCTTGAGCGTAAACTTGCCCGTCATTGAGTAGTCCTCTCCTCAGCCATCATCTCAGTGACGCGCTCGTATTCGTTCCGCAACACGCTCACAATATCGTTGATTAGCTCCAGCTTGTAATAGCTGGGGAATGAGGTGTACAAGTTGTCAAATACTACGTTGCCCTCAAAACTTGACTCGTTGCTTTCGTAAATGATTGTGCCAATCCTGTCACCGCGAATCGGCAGGCTAATGTTTTGCTCGCTCATCCTGATCCTCCTTGAACCTGTGATTTACAGGCCCATGAACTGTTTTGTATGGAACGTATCGCTTTGCCGGATCTGGTTTAGATAACTGCCATCCAGACTCTTCATCGCCATAGCGTTCGTGTGTCTCGTTTATAATTGAGTTGGATTCAATGTCATACCAGTCGCCCTCTGACGTAGCGCCGTACAGCTCCTTGACCATCCGCTTTTCAGGGCCAACTAATTCCCCGAAGGAGTGAGAAAGGCTTGGCTCAGAGCCAAGGCGGTATTCCGGCTCTATAAATGGATAGGTACACTCCGCGTCTAGCCAAGCCAAATAGTCTTCGTGATCAACCCAAGACTTACTCACGCTCGACCTCTGGCGGCGGTACGTCATAACCCATCTGAGCCGCCACCCTGCATAATGTCTCGATAAGCTCTGAGTAGTCGCCACGGGTAGCATCATTGCTACGCTTTACCGGACGACGAACCACCCCGAACTTGGTGTTGATCTCCTCTGAGCCATAGCACTGGCAGAGAAGCTCGTTGTGCATTTCGTCAGGGGTCAATCCGCAAAATTTTGCGAAGCCGTTGCACCATTTTCTGTAGTAGTTTTCTTGCGGTCTGGAGCGGTGAGTTCGCAGGGGTTTCACCTCCAGCGTCACCCCGTGCTTCGATTGTAAATTCACCTCCAGTATCTGAGGTGCCACTTGCGGAAACTCCTGACACAGTGACTGTAACACCCTCATCCTCTTTATCGCGCCGCTCTTTGGTAGATGTATCTCCATCACTCATCCTTCATTCCTTCTATCGTGATGACGCCCTGATCAATTCGGCGTATCAGTGTTTTGACTATGTTGAACAGGAATTGCTCTGACTTATCTATCTTCTTCTCGAAGGTTTCGCCACCACCGCCTACGTCAAACTGGTAGTGGCATTTGTGGCATAGGTCAGCGATAACCAAGTCATGTGGTTTGTGACCCGTACCCTTTCCAAGAAGATGTGCCCGTAGGCCGGTGTAGTGGGCCGCAACCACGGTGCCATCTCTGACACCGCAGTTGACGCAGGACTGATCCTTCGCCGCATCCAGCAGTTTTTTCGACCTGATCAAAACGGTATATCGTCTTCTTCAAGTTCGATAGGCTGAGGCTTGGGAGGGGGCGGGGGAGCCGCTTGTGCCTCGGCATCCCAGAACACTTCAGCCGTGACGTACTGGTATTCCTGTCCAGTATCCTTCGCCTTACGGTTCCACGAGGCGATTTGAATCTTAGGCTCCTTGCCCTCCTTGGCCTGTGCTATCAGCCCTTTCATCTGCTCAGAGCTAATCTTCAGATTACCCTTCATGTCAGGGTGGGTTGGCTTGGCCTTGTCCTTGTTAGGCCATAGCCCGCCATCCGTTTTGTGATACTTACTCATTGGCACTCTCCTTTACCATGGCTGAGGGCAAACGCCGTAGCCGGATGTCGTTGTGTAGTGGGTCGAATTACCGATCCCACACTTCCACTGGCAGACCACTTGGCCGTTGACGCCCTGTTGCTGGGTAATTTTCTGCCAAAGATGCGCGTGGGCATACGCAGACACAGAAATTACAGTGACGGCCAAGATAGCCGCGATTGATGCTCTTCTACTCATCGTTACTCTCCTTTAGTGATGCTCGTAGCGCAGACAAATGCGCCATGAGTTGCTTGTAATGTTCTGGGTATCCTTCATCGAGAAGGTCTGCCGCTTTCTTGGTTTCAGGGTATTGCCACCATTCGATAAGCTCCCCCTCTGTTGTTCCTGCAAAGTTGTCAGCAGTACTGCACAGGAAGCTGAGCACCCCATCAGCTTCTTCTTCGTTCGCAATGGTGTCGCGCTGAGGCTCGGCTGGTGCTTCCGCTTTGGGCTCTGCCTTGGGCTTGGCCTTGGCTTTCGGTTTTTCCTTGGGGGCGGGTTTTTCCTCTGCGGCGTCACCGCTAGGGGGAAGGTCTTCGCCAGCGTAGATATAATGGCCCAGTCCGTACATAGCGAGACACTTCGTTAGACAGCGCATGCGGGTGTCTGACACCGCTCTGGTGTCTGGGTTGGGAATGGCTTTGTTTTTGTAGTCCATTACAGGCAACCACATCATCCGGTCAAGCTCCCCTATCTTGACGCTGACCCACACCGTTGCGTGTCCTTGATTGTCCCATTCCTCGTTGAGAAACTGATACGTGGCTTCTGGGTAATGCTCCATCAGGATGCCCCATGCCCATGCCCACGACAGGTAGGTCAGCCCGTTTTTCTTTTCTGCCTTGTCAGTGCAGTCTATTGCGCTCAGCGTTTTCCATACGCTTGCGTAAGTTGGCTCAGGAGAGCCAGTCTTTTTTGTGGTCATTGCTCACTCCTAGTGTCTTCCAAATCTCTTGAGGCTCAAGCCTGAAGAAAATCCCTGAGTTCATATCCCCGATATGCTTGTCGGCTAAATAAAAACTGAGGGTGTCACCAGACACTGTTATTTTCAGTTTAAGTTTGGTTGTCTGATTCATTGCGACAACCTTCCGGTAGAACTCTGGGTCTTGCTCAATCATGACCAAGCCTCGTTCTCGTACTGCTCACACCAGTCTGCAACCCTGCACCAGTTGTCTTCGCACCTAATACAGCGCCCGACACGATGCTCCAGCTCCAGACCCTGCTGGTCTGCCATAAATTGCTCTGCCTCCTCCGTAGAGTTAAACACTCGTAATGCTCGCTTGTTGCCCTTCTTTTTGACAGCAAACGAATCGTCCTTCTTCCACCGCTCCTCTTCGGTGCAGTGTGGGATGTGACCGCCAGTCAGCCTTTCATATTCAGCGTGTTGGTGCAGTGCGACCCGCTCTTTGACATAGGCGTCCCTTTCCTCTTTAGACCACAGAGGGATGGGGACAACTATCATGGGTGCGGCAGGGTAGTTGGGGTCTAGCTTTGCCTTTGACCGTTGCCAGTCTCTCAGCACCGCTACTATTTGCAAGCCGCTCACCTCTTTGCCAGCCTGCTCTGCAAGCCATGCGTAGCAGTTGAGTTGCTTGTCCCACTCCTTCTTGCCGTAGATTACAGACCACACAGAGGTGCATTTGTAATCAAGGATCGTGACTGTGCCGTCATCCTCCGACCTTTGTAAGTCGATTGCGCCACTGATTGTCCACCCGTCGATGTCTGCATAGAGCCGCTCTTCGACGATGTGACCATCTGCGTGATGCTCCTCAAACATCTTGTGGACTGACGTACCCAGTACACTCCAGACCATATCGCTCACATCCTCAGTGATGTCGTCGTCATGCTCGTTACGGAGGATTCGGACGCGAGGCGAGTCAATAAGCTGGGTCACTGAGCGATTGCTGTGACCCTTGGTATAGTCACTGTGCGTCAGCGCCTTGAATATCGGCAGGGGTAGATTGGTGGCGTTGGTGTAGTTCATGCTACGCGAAAGACCCTCATGTCATCGCCATCTCGGATAACACTAAAACGGGATGTCGTCCCACGTTGCCAGCGACTCACTCGCTGTCTCAGCGCCCGAACTTCGACGGGATTGTTCGCGTCGATAGGTGCTATGAAGCTGTCGCCCGTCTCCATCATCTCTAACGGAAGCTCGGGTATCTTCGTCCGCTTGGGTACGGGGATATGCTTGTCTATCTGAATCTGCATTTGCAGTCTCCTGTAGGTTGAAAACGTAACGTCCCATCTTGCTCATGCTAAACTCCTGAATAACTGGGACAACGAATAATGAGGGAGACAGGGACACATGTCAATCAATATTGTGATTTATGGGGAGCCATGCAGTAAAGCAAACAGCCGTAGACTTGTGAAGGGTAAGACTGGAAAGCCACTTTTTATCAAGTCAAAGAAGGCGTTAGACTATGTCAAGTCGTTCGGGCAACAGTGCCAGTGTGTTGATCCCCTTATCACTGAGGATGTTTCTGTCGTCATCAGAATCTATTATGCCAGTCGCCGCCCAGACTTGGACGAGAGTTTAATTCTGGACTGTATGCAGGGGCTGGTGTATAAAAATGACCGGCAAGTGAAAGAGAAGCACATCATCTGGGGGGGAGTGGACAAAGAAAATCCACGGGCAGAAATCAGTGTCAGACACTTATAGGATTATCTACAGCAAGGTCATCAAGCAAGCGATCAAGGACTTAGTTTGCAACTATCCAGATGATCGTGCCGCCGCCGCTAAGTATCTGAAATCCCCAGCTTTTGCATCACATTGCCGCACTGCTGGATACCCTTCCGGTTTACAGGACGCTCTCGACGAGATGCTTCTTCTGAGCCTACCTGAGCAGAAGTTTGTCGCCCAGATGGTGATGGATGAGCTTGCATAAAAAAGCCCCTCTCTGGGAGGGGCGAAGCTCAAAAGGAGTGTATCTATGAACCTAGTAATTTACTAGACCTAGTAACTTACCAAGGTTTAAAACTTAGGAAGATTCTAGTCTAGGAAATTACTAGGGGAATTAAATAGCAGAAAAAAAGGAGGTAGTCAACAACATGAACAGCTTGGAAGAGTTTGTTCTAGGTCACAATCAAGATGCTAGGACACGTTGCCCCGACTGCTCGGACGCAAGAAAGAAGAAAAATATCAAGACCTTTTCCATAACCATAAAGCCAGAACACGCACTGTATCACTGTCACCACTGTGGCTTGTCAGGCTCATTCCGGCGCAAAAAATTTTACGAGGCTCACATGAACGAACCGCAAAAGGTAGTCAAGCTACCCACCCAGCTCAACGACAACGTAGACCAGATAAAAGAATTTTTCGCAGGCAGGGGCGTCACTCTCGACAATCTTGACGCGCTCCCCGCCATGACCACCGGCACCAAGATGTTTAGGGGCGAGGAGAAGGCCGCTGTAGGCTTTGTGTATGGCCCCAGAGAGAATCCTACGGCAATCAAGTGGCGGAGTATTGACGGCAAGGGATTTACCTGTGACGGCGCTCCTAGAGCCTTCTACGGCATTGAGCAGATAGATGACGGCGAAGAAGAGCTAACCATCGTCGAGGGCGAGTGCGATGTGATTGCGCTGGCGTCAGTGGGGATCAAGGCGGTGTCATGCCCAAACGGCGCACCGATCAAGGTGTCATCGCACCGTATCGACCCAGAAGAGGACAAGAAGTTCAACTTCATCTGGAACGAGCGCGAGCGGCTGGAGAACTGCAAGAAGATTGTGCTGGCGACAGACGCGGACGAGGCAGGCGAGGCGCTGGCAGAGGAAATTGCTCGTCGGGTAGGCAGGGCCAAGTGTTGGCGCGTCAAGTTTCCTGACTCAGTAAAGGACGGCAATGACGCCGTCGAGAAGCTAGGCGCAGAAGAAACCAAGCGGCTGTTCGACAACCCTGAACCTGTCCCGCTGTCCGGCGTGTACTCTGCCTCGGACTATCTTGATGATGTAAAGAACATCTACGCGAATGGGCATGGACGGGGCGCTTCCACAGGCTTTGACAGCATTGACGAGCTGTTCACGATTGCAGAAGGACAGTTGTCCATAGTAACTGGTATGCCCAGTAGCGGTAAGTCGGAGTTTATCGACCAGATCATGATCAACCTAGCCCAGCGTGATGGCTGGAAGTTTGCGGTCTGTTCGTTTGAGAATCCCCCTGCCATGCACATTGCCAAGTTGGCAGAGAAGATCACAGGCAAACCGTTTTATACCGGCATCAAGGAGCGAATGAGCGAGGAAGAGCTGGGTGAGGCGATGTCATTCATCGAAAATCACTTCATGTTTCTTGAGTCAAAGGACGGCAATCTCAGCACGATTGATTCAATCATCGACAGGACAAAGCAGGCGATCATGCGCGGCGCTAACGGCTTACTGATCGACCCCTACAACTACATTGAAAGCAGTGGCGGCGAGGAGCATAGCAGTATCAGCCAAATGCTGACTCGCATCACCAGCTTTGCCAAGGCCCACTCCATCCATGTCTGGTTTGTGGCACACCCCCAGAAGATGTATCCGAAAGAAGACGGCTCCTACTCTGTCCCCAAGGGCATGAACATATCAGGCTCGGCGGCATGGTTTGCCAAGGCCGACCTCGGCATTACAGTTCACAGAGGCGAGGATGGCGTCGAGGTTCATTGCTGGAAGTCTAGGTTCAAATGGGTGGGCCAGCAGGGCATGGCATTGCTCGACTATGACATATCGACAGGCCAGTACAGTCAGAAGCAGATTGAAGCTCCAAAGACAAACCTGAGCAAGTTGAAGGGGAGAGGCTGGGATGACTTCGATGAGTTCTAAAAACTACAGCGACCTCGGCTCCCCAGAGGTTCACCAGCGCCATTCCGTCATGATTGAAGGCGGCACGGTGCCTCGGGCTAGGGTCATGGATCAGACCCTGATTGACAGGTACTTGATCGACGGGTTGCTGACCCTCCAAGAACATCAGGCTGGTGAGTATGTCCTGAGTCAGGCGGCAAAGGCAGGCATCTTCACTAAGCCGCTTCGCTATGAGGCGGGAGCAGGCGAGGCTAACCCTGACTCAATGGCGTCAGAGTCATTGATGAGATACGGGAGGACGCTGTCTCTCGTCAGAAAACGATTCAGTCATGAGCATCAGAGGCTTGTCGAGGATGTGGTGATTGATGGTCTGGATGTGTGCCGAGATAAGCGACTGCTGGTAATGCTGAAGGAGGCGCTCGGATTGATCTCTGACCGGCGCATGGCGGGAGGTAGAAATCCAATGAGGCACTTGAAGGGGGGGTGATGGAATCTGTGAAACTAAAAAACTACGGAAACTACGGAAACTACGGAAACTAAAATGGGCGGCATGGACAACAAGACCAGCATAGGCTTTGCCAAGGACAAAAGATTTGCCGCTCACCGCGCAAGATCATTCTACGGGGGGTGTTATGAGGAGTTCCTTAAAGACCCGTCAGCTCAGTATTTGATGACGTTCTCGGAGTACAAGCGGAGGTGGGGGAAGGCCAAGAGGGAGGCGCAGAAATGCAGTGCAGTTGCGGAGGGCAAACAGAAGAAAGGGAACAAGTCAGGAAGAAAGAAGTCGTCACGAAGTATGTGAGATGTGAGGCTTGCGGGAGGGTTCACGCCTACTGGCGGAAGGATGCGGTGGACGACAATCGCGCTTTCATGAAGATGAAGGGGGAGCGCAAAAAGTCTGACGATGCCACCGCACACCGTTAGGAGTCATCCCCCCGAATCCAGTGTATTCTTTTTGAGTGCCGCAGGACACCGCACTATCTCTAGCACGATGCCCTCGGCAGTTCGTAATGGTTGGACGCTGAGGTCAGACATAATCGCAAAGTCCATCCCTCGCGCCTCAGCCATCTGGGTTGCCGCCTCCACGGCTATCTGTGCGTCATCCGATGACACGCATGGCCTCTTTCTTGCCCTGATCAACCTGTAGGCCGGTTAGATGTTTGGCTAGATCGTTAGCCAGTTCTACGGCCTTCTCTGCCTGCTCATCTGTCGGGGCGTCGATCGCCAGTACAAGCGCCATAACAAAAGCGTCATACGGACTCATGACAGCAACGCCAGCAGAACGATCAGGAGGGTGCTGAACGAGCAGACCGCGCTGGTCAACCCGCCCACCATCGCCAGCCAGATGCGGTTGTCATCCGCAACAGACTTGATCTCCGCTTCTGATGCTTCGATCACAGGGTCAGGGCGTCTGATTTTTACGCTCTTCCTGTCGCCAGCAGTGGCTCGGTACGCGGCCAGAAGCTCCGTCTTCTGATATATCCGATTGGATACCGCAGACACGGTGCGTCCTTGAATCTTCTCGGCCATCTGAAGTAGCGTCATCCCCTCAGAGATGAGCCCCAGCAACAAGGCGTCCTCCTTGTCGCTCCATCTTTTCCCTCCATTTTTCATGATGCTACTCCTTGCAGTTCGCATTAGTGTTGAAGTGGGGCCAGACGCCTGACTCCACCATTTCGCAGTAGTGGCGAGCATCAGCAATCTCCTGCTGATAGTCATCCTCCCCCACGATTCCCAGTGCCAGCACAATCAGCACGATAAAAACAAAACCCTTGCGGCTGTCAGTCATAAATCCAACCCTCGTTGTGCTCGTTGATGTAGCAACCGCCAATCACGACCCCGCACTCGTTTACGATGTCGGCCTCGCCCTCTGAGGTGACTATGCTGGCGTCAAAGCCCAGCTTGCTGGCGGCGCTTCGCATGGCGCTCTCTGACCCAAGTACCGTGTCAGGAACCTTGCCTACTTGCCAGATGGTGAATGTAGGCTCCGGCATATCATCGGCCTCGGGACAGTTGGGGTGGCAGTCGAACCTGCCGCATTCAGCGCATAGCCTTCTCATGACTCACCCCCATACATAACGCCATTATTTTCGATGGCATCGTAGTAGCAGTAAGTGTCGCTGAGATGGCCCTTGGCCTCGTCCCAAGTCTTTACCGTTTCAACAAACAGACCAGTGACGTTGTTGTACAGGTCAAAGGTTCCGTCTGACATCTTCTCAACCGCCGCAAAGCGGTTGCTGTATTCCTTGATAAGCGTTCTCATGACTTCACCCCCTCTTCTGTGGGAGGAGGCATCCTAAAACGCCTCCAGAGCCGTAGCTCTTCTTTAATTTGCTTGGCGGCGATTAGGCGTTGAAGAATCTGTACCGTTTCCTCAAGGTCTTCAACTGAGCCCTCTGAGACATCAGCGCATCTTCGCCAGTCGGCTCCCGTAGAACCCGTAGAAGCGACATCTGCTAGATGCTCCTCCATGTGATCTATAGCCACTTGAAGCACGTTAATTTGAAGGGGCGTCAGCCCCGTGAATGACATACTCATGATCTCCTCCTAAAGAGATTGGTGGCCCCATGAAGGGGCCGGTTATTTGAAGTGCTGATGTTACCCGTCACAAAAGTCTAGGTCAAACGAGAAGTATGGCTCTGCAAGGCCCCAAGGCCCACTGATGAGGCGACCTATTGACCACTCGTATGGGCCGCACTCCCAGCTTACCTTCCAGACTCCGCTGTCCTCCTCACGAATAAAGACCTCATAGCTGGGGTCTTGCTCAAACAGCTCGCAGTCCTTGCAGAGCGCCTCGTAGGCGGCGTGTGCCGCCTCCTTGGGGGTCTTGTACTGGGTGAAATCCACCTTGTCCAAGTTGGGCAGGGCGCTCATTGCTTCGTTGTACAGGCTCGCCAGTGCGGCCTCAAAATCACTGCTCATAACGCGATCTCCTCTGATGCTAAAGCCGTCTGAACGTGCTTGATGTTGTTAATGATTTGCGGAACAGCTTGCTCCAGCTCCCTGATGCACTCCTCAAGCGTGTCTTGAATGGACACGATGCTTGCTGAGTAGCCGGTGGAAAAGCATATCGCTTCCCATTGATCAGTCCCGCGCTGGCGCTCCCTGACTATGAGTCTGGGGCGCTCCTGACCTTGCACCATCACGGTTGGGTGACCGCTGACCACAAACTCCTCACGGGGCAGGAGGTCAGGGTTCTTGGTGAGACTTGCCTTGGTTAATGTGAGCATGATTAGCGCCCTCCCATTTCAGGTTCAACAATGCTGGCAACCAGCAGAACAAAGGACAGCAAAAGTAAGCCTGTCCCAGCGAGTACAGTGTCGGGGTCTGGCTGGGTGATGCCGTGAAGCATCAACCCAGAACCAGCGACTAAGTAGAGAATTGAAAGCATTGCGAACTTCATAATGCGGCCTCCTCATTGGCTTCATTGAGTGCGACCTTCGCCGCCTTGAATTGCTCGGTGACTTCCCACGGCAACCCGTAGCGCCCCGCGCAGATGGGGCCGTAACCGTTGCTGACAGACTCGTCAGTAGTCAGGTCACGGTTGCAGAAACAGCAGTTGCCATGTTGTGCGCCGTGCGCCTTGGCAGACCCGACAACGTCAGCGCCAATCTCAGCGATGCGCTTGATGATCTCGGGGGATGCGTCACGGCTGGGGTACAGCTCGCCATCCGGCGTGATCTTGCCAAGGTAGGGGCGATCACCGAAACCGTCTTCCTCGCCCTTGACGTAGACATGACCGGCGTTGCGGCCAGTGGCGGGAGCGAGCGAGAACAGCAGGTCTCCGGTGTTGACCTTGGGGCGCTTGATGCCTGCCTCCTGAGCCAGACCAAAGCGGCGCAGTAAATCGCTCATGTCGATCTTGGTCTGCTTTGCTTCAGCCCTTTCGGCGTCATCAGCAATGATGCGATACACGGCGGCGAGTTGCTTCTCGGTCAGTGACCCGTACTTGCGGACACCGTCGAGCAGGTTTTTGGCGAAGTTGTCCTCGCCGTTGCGCTTGACCCCAGCGTTCTCGGTTAGCCATTTGTGAGCCGCTGGTTGCTCTTCAGCGAACAGCTCCACGTTAGCCTCGGCGTCAGCCACCTTGCGCTTGGCGCTTGCGTCACGCGCCTTGCGTCGAGCGTGGGGGGATGTCTTGAAATACCCCTTGCCCTTGCAGGCAAAGCACTTGCCCTCGTGAGTTCCGTAACGACTAACCCAGACGCCAGTGCCCGCGCATTTGTCGCAGGCAAAGGTGTCATCTGATCCCTTGCGGGTTGGTAGCTTTGAAATGTCAGGTGTTGCTAAATCTTCAAACATGATTGACTCCTCAGTCATTCGGGTGGATTCCCGATAGCCGCCGGAGCGGCTTTCACACTGTGTCCCTCAGCGATCATCAGTCGGGGCTGTCTGCGCCTCTTATGGGGTGTTTCCAGCCCAAGTGAGGAGAGGGTAAGTCCAAGCAGACATTGAACGTGCTATTGCCGCCGTGGCGCGGCCCCCAGCTTCTTTTGAGTGCAACGCCTCTCATATGTAGCGGCTCAAGCTGGTGAAGCCGCTCCTCGAACGAATCCGTAAAGGCGTTGTAGTTTCTCCACTCGGCTTCTGTGGTGAAGGCTCGCCCAGTGCGCGAGGTGTCTGCCAGAATGTCTTGGATTTCCCCTCTGGCGCGGAGCACACCCTTGCGCTCATCGACGTTGTCACACTTGTGAAGAGCGTCCGCGAGAATGCGGCCTAGTGTTATGGCGTTGGCTTTGCTGATCTTCATGATTGACTCCTTAGTCAGTAGGGTGGATTCCCATGACGCCCCGAAGGGCGTTTCGGCCTGTATCCAGCAGGCCATCATCAGATGGGTTACTTGCACCAATATGAATTGACGGGTCTGCGGCGGCAGTCCCATGAGTCGATGACTGTGCCGCGATCAACCGCTGTCAGGTGTCGGCTGTTGCGAACGACTGCGGTGCCTTTGAAGTCCCAGTCCCGCAACTTGATCAGCTTGCCGTTCTCATCGCGGGGTGGGCGGTGCTTTGTGAAACCGTTGCTCTCAAGGTACTTGATCCACACCTTGTCATGGTTTGGATAGGCACCCATCTCAAGGCCCAGCGCCATCAGCTCCTCGAAGACCTCGCGGTATGG
>Ga0222718_10001136_pt1 | contig 26558 bp, 16 predicted proteins | sample C33_27DmetaG_FD_165045 | JGI IMG/M metagenome (GOLD analysis project Ga0222718, IMG submission 165045) | Estuarine water microbial communities from San Francisco Bay, California, United States - C33_27D | ecosystem: Environmental > Aquatic > Marine > Unclassified | place: USA: California...
CTACCGGAGTTGGGCGGTTGTGCTGTACCCATTTGCTCATTCATTACAACGCGAGCCTACCAAACCCTTGCATAATAGTTTTTTGGTAAACCTGGGGTCTGTCTTTTTCTAGTTGCCCCATCATTTTTTTGCATTTGCATCAACGGATTCACCTGTCGCTTTCCAGCCGCATTTCCGTGCTCACTACTTGGATGCTATGTTTGCCTATGAAATTATTTTGAGAAATTATAGTTTGCCTATCGCACTTGTTTATATGATTTTTCTTGAAAGGACAATCTTTTTGGCTTTAAATACCATCATGCATTGGACATACAGAGGAAAAGAAGTCACCGTGATCCCAGAAGACATTGTTGGTTTCGTTTATCTCATAACCAATACAACCAACGGTAGGAAGTACATTGGAAAAAAACTAGCACGATTCAAAAGATCTCGTCCACCACTCAAAGGCAGGAAGAACAAGCGTAGATACAAAGTTGATTCTGATTGGCGGGACTACTATGGATCCAGCGATGATCTCACAATAGATGTCAATACACTTGGTAAGGACAAGTTCACCAGGGAGATACTTTTTTACTGCTATTCAAAAGCGGAACTGTCCTATGTGGAAGCACGTGAACAATTCTCACGCAAGGTGCTTGAATCAAACGACTATTACAACGGACACATCAGAGTTAGAGTACATGGTAAAGGTATATTAAAAAGAAGAACATAGTGTGGAACAGGCAATAGCATCAACTTATAAAAAATACGGCTACAGAATGTTTGACTGCAGTATAGGTCAGTTGAATAGATACCTGGGCAACTGTTATGACCTCAAGAAAACCCCAATCTTTACTGATCAGTTTTCCTTCGTTAAGTTCCAAAACGTTGAAGATGCAATCAAAAAGATTAACAGTATTTTCATACCTGCACACCATGGAACTCTGCCTAAGGTGGAATGGAGTCTCCATGGAGATGATTTACTTGTCAAAGAACTATTGTTCTACAAAATAGACGACCAATTTCTTTATCAAACAAGTGTGGAAAGGGCATGGGCATTGGGCGGCCATTTAGATCCTCGTGTGAAACAGTATTTTTATGATTAAGGTACAACACATCCTGTTTGACAATTCGCCTGCTTTTTTCAATATTCAGCAGGGAGGTATAATAAAAAAAGAGACAGAAAAATTGTACATTTACTTCCGTGACAATTGTAATAGCAATTCCCTAAGCCTTATAGGTGATCGACTAGAGTGGAACCCAGAGATATGGTTTGAATTTGAAAAGGACAACTTCGAAAGGGTCAAAGAAATTAATATTATTTGTCTGCGTGGAGACCTAAGTGGATTCACAAAACATCTTCAATCACTTTTTCCATATATCGAATTCCGATATCATCCATTTACGATGCACATGCATTCATTTATTTTGAAACATACAATAGTCAATAAAGATAGACTTCTGACCAAACCGTTCAGACAAAACAGCGTTTACTCATCTATTGGGCACATGCGACTCAATAGGTATATTTTGACTAAACACAGTTACAATAACGGCTATGGAGAAAATATCTTTCATCCTGAAATAACACAGCAAAATGCTGTTGACTTTGAGTATGCGATAAAGCAATGTAATGGAAAATCTAATGGAATACCAATGGCAATAAAAGCGAAAAGACTTTTTGACAAGCCAATGGAACTGGCAGAGTTCAATCAAGAACAGGTACGACATCTATCTGATTCGTATGCGGGTATTGTCGCACCCTTTCCAAACTCCAATTGGGTCTTAGACGGCCACTGTGAAAAATATTTTAACCTAATTATGTGTAAGACAATTCCTTTGATGCTGTGTGTAAAGAACAGTAATAACCGTGGATGCAAAACTTTGGGATTTTTACCTTACGTAGGTTTAAATTTTGATAAGGACAGTGTTGACGATTATGTGCAAAGGTGGCAAGGGTTACTTGAAGACAATTATAAGACTTTCAGTAATGGGGAAAAAATCAGCGAAATTTATGAAAAGAATTATGAGATAATTGAAGAAAACTTTTCGAGGTTGGTTAAGACCGATTGGGACAAGGAAAAAAATAACCAATATTCTAAATTGCCCAACCTAATAAAAGATTTTTTGAAGGACAAATAAAAACCCCCGACTTTCACAAGTCGAAGGTTTTTGGTTTTGCAAATCCAATTATCGATTACGCCGCTGTCTTAGCCGCGTTCTTGATTTCTTGAATCTCTTTTCTTCTTGCTTTGATCAATTTAGCCAAGTTTGCAAGTGCTTTTCTGGCTCTAGTTGCCGAAGCCTTTACACCCTTGTCAACGAACTTACCATTCTCTTCTGAGTAAGTCTGTATCTCTGTCATGATCTGCTCGTGCGTTTCATTTGACATAATTTACGTCCTTCCTTTATTGTCGTACGATAACATTAATTAACGTCTGTGTAATTAAAGCACGTATGAATTGGGTCTGTCAATAGAAAAAAATAGTTGTATTACCAAATCATTTTATTACCAATTGAGAGCAAGTAACTGATAGAATCGTTCTCCCATATGTCAAACAGCATGTATGAATTTTTCAATAGTCTGTTACTAACTTTGTTTTGGTAATTTTTTACATTGTCAAATGACACAGGCAAATTTTTTTTATTATGAGCAATTTTGAAAACTTTGTGCATGTTGTCTGCGTTTATTTCAACCCCATCCATAATTATTTTGGAAATATGACATTCTGTGGCACCTGTGTTGGTTGCATCTAAGAGGAACTGATCAGGGGCTTCGACCTTAATTGATATCTTTTGTAGATCATGGTCAGCGTGAGAATCTACAAATGGTTGTAGTCCGGATTTACAAAACACCTTTGGATTGGCTTTTTTCCATGGTCCCGAGTGCTGTAAGTACACTTCTACCAAAATTTGTCTACGTGGAAACCACATTGTTTTGCCTTTTCATAAAGTTTGTTTGCGTGGACTTCACGAGCCTCACGACCATCATTGAATTTTTCCACGTCAACTTCACGTGAAAGTTTTGTCCCATCTAGTATGCCCAACTGAGTCATCTGTACACGTGTTACCACTGACCCTGCGTAATCCTTGTGTGCCTCGAACCACCTTAGAGCATCCGCATGGTCCTCCTCCGTTTCGGTGTGATAAGCGGCTATCATAAGCAGATCGATCAGTACGCCGTGTGACGTGCACTGTTCAAGATGATCATCAAGATCCTTGTTTGTGAAATTTTTGCCTAGTTTTATCCTGGCCTCAGAACTTAAACTTTCCACACCACATACTAATCTTCCATTACTGTCTTTTATATCATTGAAAAGAACGTCCGTGTGCCTTCCTTTTTTCCTGATTATAAAATTTCCATTCCAGTGTATTTGTTTGCTGGACATCTTGTTTTTGTTGTACTGCGCAATCAGTCTAACAAGTTTTGTAAATTCCACGAGGTTCCCGTTTGATATACTACTAGCGAAATCAAAATGATATATGTTGTATTTTTCCATTAATTCTTGCATCTGTGAGAAAACGTTCTGTGCGGACAGGTATTGGAATTTCTTCCAAAATTCTATTACGTCGCAGAATTCACACTTCTGCACACATCCTCTGCTGTCAACAATTGGCAGTCTTTTGTGTTCATAATTAAAGAAATCATAGTGGTCATAATTTGGTGTGACGATGTTATGGAATTCTGCATCCTGTTGTGCAACAATGTTCGTGTTGGGCTCCTTCACGCCCTCCTTGAAATATGCGATTAGATTACTTGTGACATCTCCCACAATGAAGTGATCTATCAAACCGGAGGATTTAAGGCTTTCAGGAAAACTGATGTTCTTCTTTGTCGACAACGTGTAGAGGCCAGGTCCGCCGATTATGATTTTCACTTCGGGTGCGATATTATGCAACAGGCGACATAACCACAAAGCAAAGACCTGGCTGTCATTAGTGAAAATGCTTAGACCTATGTGTGTTGGTTTGTGTTCCAACAGTTTCTTAGCGTAATGGTACAGCATTTCTGACAGCGACTTGTATATTTTTGGATCAATTTTTTGATGGTAAAAGAAATCCAAATAAAGTTTACGATATGGATCATTTTTAATTTTGTTATAGATTTCTATGTTTAGATCAAGGCCAATACAATCAACGTCGTGATTGTTGAGTAGGGCACTTAGGTATGCCGGAGAACTAATCGGGGTGTTCCAGTCAATAAATGGTACAGTTGTTATAACTACTTTTGAGGGCAATGGCATAATTTATAATTATACGATGATATCGACGTCGTTTGCATAATTTGTAAAGCCATTTTCTTTGACAACTTTCAGCACCGAGTTTACTCTGCTTACCAGTTCGTCTTTGTGTGATATAAGGAATATATTTTTCTTTTGTGTCCTACTCATGTCCTTGAGCACGGCCATTGAACTTTCAACACCGGATATGTCCATGCCTGCGTCCACAAGTTCGTCAATGAACAGCAAGTTGATCTGTTGATAAAGTGATTCCCAAACATCTCTGAATGCCCAACTCAAACTGAGTATCAGCCTGTTCCTCTCGCCCCTAGACAAGTTGTCAAAGTCCAGTTCCCTTCCCAACTCTTCGATACGCACACTCAAGTCTGACTGGAAAGTCACGGTGTGTGGCAGTTTCACTTTGCCCAAGAAGTAGGCCAGTCGTTGATTCAAGTAGGTCAAGTTCTGCTCTATAATCCTTGTCCTTATGAACGAATCCTTGGCAGTAAGCAGTTTGTACAAGAAATCTTGGTGCCTGTGCAGATCCTCTAGTTCGTTTGCTTTTTCATAATCGATTTTTTGTATTGCAGATTTCTTCATTTCCGCAATCTGTTCTGCGTATGTGTCCTCAGACTTCTCTGTTCTTTCTAACTGCCTCTTTAGATCTTGTAGAGATCCTTTGTGGTTGTATGCCTCGTCTATTGTGTCGTAGTAAGTTTCTGGTACTTGTCCCAGGTCTCCAACCTCGTCTATGCCTTGTTGTATTTTTGCAAGATCAGTTTTCAGTTTCGTGACGTAATCTGTGGACTCTGCCAGTTGTACTTTCAGTTTGTCTACCAGATGCGTGTGCTTGTCATCGTGTAGTTCCTGTTCGCATGTTGGACACTTCTGTTGTTCAGCGTATTCCAGATCCGCGTTTGTTTTTGTCACAGTTGTTTCTGCTTTTGTGAGACTGTTCTCGTGATATGCTTTCTCTTTTTCAAGGCTTCTCAGCAAGGTCTGTAGTTCATTTCTTTTCTGTAGTTTCTTGTGTTTTTCGATCTCTATCTCACTGTCCACTTTTTCCAGTTCCGCTATTGCTTCTTTGAAACTTCTGATGTCCTCGTCTTTCTGTTTGGTCCAAGCGTTGGATCTTATCTGTAGGCTTTCTATGGATTCCTGTATCTTTTCATTGCTGGCAACTTTTGCGTCGATACGCATCTTCTCTTCAGTGAGCATCTGTTTTGTTGCTTTTTGTTTCTCTTTTAGTAAGTCTGCTTTTTGTGACAGCAAAGTTATACCTAGCAGTTGTTCGATTATCTCCCTCTGCTCCGCTTGTTTTGTAGACAGGAACGGTTGCGTGTATGTGTTCAACGCGATTATGTTTTTGAACATAGAATGTGTCATTCCAAGCAGTTTATTAATCTCTATCTGCGTCTCTCGGTTCTCACCTTGTGCTTCGTTGCTGTCTATTTTTTGTTCTATGTCATCTGCATAGAATCTGAATACCTGTGGTTTACGTCCACGCTCTATTGTGTATGTGACGTTGTTCTTGATGAACTTGACGCTTACCATCATGCCTTTCTCGTTTGTTTTGTTCACGAGATTGTCTCTTCTGATATTTGTGAGTGCCTCACCAAAGAACACATAACTCAGTGCGTTGATAATGGTTGTCTTGCCTGTTCCATTTCTCGCACCGGCATCGTCGCCGCCTAGATCCATGTTCTCACCAATCACGAGAACTAGGCTCTTGTTGGAGAAGTCGATGGCCTGGGCCTGGTTGCCCACGCTCATGAAGTTCTTTACTGTAAGTTCTTTAATCGTTAACATTCTTTTTTCTTCTACGTTTCTTTTTGCCTATGTTTTCTATCGCCTCGTACACTGATAATGGTGTTGACAGTGTTTGTTCTTGCACCCATTTTTTGTAGCCTTTCAACCATTCTTCCTGTGTGGGCGGATTCCTGAACATATCGAATATCTGTGCTTTAGTCATTTTTTCTTCGTACTCACCTTTTAGTGCTTTCAATAATTTCTTCTTACTAATTCTGGACATCTAGATCATTATAAATTGCGGTTAGAACATTCTTGTCGTACACTTCCGAATCTACACCCTGCAATTGTTTGATCACGATCTGGTCAACGCTGTCAAACTTCTGCACTTCCACCATTGGTTGCTGTGCGTTATCCACTTGTTCTGGTATCAGTTGCAGTTCTCGTAGGTTGTATTTGTCTATGAATGTTTCCCTCACGAAGTTTGCTTCTTCGTATGAAATTTTGATATCCAGTGTCACTCTCACGTACATCTTTGGTTTGAGATACCTGTCTGGATCTTCTAATAATTTTGAAACTTTTATTGTGATGTATCTTGGCATCTCCGGCCAGTTGATGAATTTTGGTTCTGCTCCGTATTCCAATACCATCATGCCTCTGTCGTCGTCCCAAGCGTCCGCGTAGTTGTGTGGAAATGCGTTGCCCATGTAGGTCACATTCTTCATGTACTGTCTCTTGTGGAAGTGTCCTGAGAACACCTTGCCACATCCTGCGAAATGGTCTGTCTGTATTCCGCCAACGTCTGGCATCTCCACCATGGCGTTCATCTTGAAGTAAGGCAGTTCGAAGTGTCCGAACACGTACTTCTGCGTCATCTTTTCGATCTTCTTCCATTCGTCCTGTACCACCCACGGAATGATTGCTACATCGTCTTCTACCAACCACTCGTTCACGATGTGTATGTTGGGAATGTTCCTGATGTACTCCATGGAGTTTATTTCTCTCTTGTCCCTGTAGTACAAGTCATGATTGCCCATTATCACGTATACCTTCTCGAATGCCGCACCCAGCCTCTCCATGTTGGATACTGTGTAGTTCATTGTGGATACGTTTGTGGCTGATCTGTGGTGGTGCCAGTCGCCAAGGAATATGCAGGTCTCACACCCGTGCAGTCGGGCCTGTTCTATGAACCATATCACGAATGCCTCACAGTCATCATTGTGTACACGACTGTTGCCTTTAAGTCCGAAGTGTATGTCAGTGAAACACGCTACTTTCTTGAAAAACATCCTAGTATTTTACCATCTCTTCTTGACGATCGGTTTGTGTTTTGTCAGGTCGATCTTGTTCTTGAATTTTACTTCATCAAAATCTTCTGCGTCCAGTTTTCCCTTTTTCTTCAACACCTTGTTCAGTTTCTTCAGGGCGGTCTTGTTGACCTCATGCACGTCACCGTGCACGGTCTTCATTCTCTTCTGGTACGAAGGTCCTGCTGTTTCGTTCTCGTTCTGTCTTGTGAAACTAGGCATCATGCCGTTGAACTCTAATAGGTCATCTCTGATCGCTTGATTTTTCTTTTCTATGTTTAGTATCCTTGTGAATGAGTTTGTTATCGCCGCGGTATAGTATGCGAACGGGTTGTCTGATTTTGACTCATCAAACTGTAGTCCTATTTGGCTCAATTGCACCAGTGCCTGTGATTGCATCTCATCATTGTAGGTGTAGCCTCTCCAGTTCGCCCTGGTTCCGTAACGTTCACATAACTTCATGTACATCAAGGCCAGTTGGTTGGTCATCTTGCCGTGATCCACGGAAAAGTAGCCGTTGTCCATACCACCGATCCAATGTGATTTACCCACACATTTCAACTTGCCTTTCTTGTCCAATCTGTAGTGTTGGAAAGGCGGGAAGTTTACCTTGCTGTGGTGGTCAGCCGTTGTCTTGGGATTCTTCTTTCGCTCGTCGTCCATGGGCACGTGGTCAAACATCATCACACGGAAAACCAGATCAGTCTTGTCGATCTTTCTTGGACTTACCGTGTAGTCCGCTAATTTTATTTTCTTCAGTCCTTCTGCTTTGGCCTGTTCCCATGCTTCCTGTGTCAGTCTCTTGGCCTTGTTCTTCTTGGCTTCCGCTATGGTCCTTATGTTGATCTTCTTCAGGTTGGGCACAATTATGTCGTATGCCGAGTCCTCTGGGGACACGTACGAGCAGTATGTGTTCTTGCTGGCGTGTATTTGTGCCAACAGATCTCGGTTGTTAAGATACTTTACCCTCTTCATAAATCCTTTACTTTATATTGTTGAGATTGACCACAAACAGGTCTGTTAAATCGTACCGTATGGTGAATTAAGTGCGCCTAAAATAATGCCTATAAATATAGTTAAAGTATACGAAATTTTACAAAGGAAAGCAACCATTTAGATGAGCACAAGACCCAGTTGGTTAAACGCAGACGGAACAGGAGTTCCTACTGGCATGGACAAAGTGAAGGTTCTGGGTAAGTTTGCCGCAAGTACAATATTCAACAGAACTTTGGGCAGGCTCACAGGCGCTGGTATTTCCACAGATAGTCGGATCGTTAATACAAGGGCAAAGTGGTCCGGGCGTGGCGACAAGACAGACTGGCGTGTGAGGTTAGTGGTGCCGGATGGTCCACTTACTAAATTCTTTGATTTTGACAACAATCCATTGATGCAACCATTGTCGGCATCTAATGGCATCTTCTGGCCTTTGACACCGGCGGTGGTCATACAACACAGTGCAAACTATAATGCGATGGATCAGGTGCACAGCAACTTCCCTCACCAGGCGTATCAAAATTCACAAGTTGATTCTATGAACATAATAGGAGAGTTTCCGGTACAGAATAGTGAAGACGCAAAGCATTGGGTAGCGACAGTGAATTTCCTAAGGACTGCTACAAAAATGTTTTTTGGTTCCGATGATGGTATAGATGGTCTGAAAGGGAATCCACCACCGATCATGCACTTGTATGGTTATGGGGATCACATGTTCAACAAGGTGCCTGTTGTGATAAACACGTTCAACGTTGAGTTGAGACCTGGCATAGATTACATATCAACTAAACAAACCAACACACCTTACAGAGAGTTGAATGGCCCAGATGCAGGCGAGTTCTTGGTGGCGCAAGATGCAGAGTCACAGACATGGGCACCTACGCTTTCAAACATATCTGTTCTAGTGACACCTATCTACAGCAGGAAATCTATCAAAAATTTCTCAATGAAGAAATTTGTTAATGGTGAATTGAACGGCAAAGGAAGTAATGAGGTAGGATTTATCTAATGGCAAAGTATTCAAACACATCGCCTTATTTCGAAACACGTGAGATTGCGGACTATCTTGACATCTTGAATCCAAGGACAATTACTGCCGAGGACGATGACCAGAGCTACACAATCGAACGGACCTACTCCTACAGACCAGACTTACTTGCTTATGACTTGTATGGATCACCAAGGCTTTGGTGGGTGTTCGCACAACGTAACCCAGACCAGATAGAGGATCCTATCTATGATTTCAAACCCGGAGTCACGGTTCAACTGCCAAAGAAAGAGAATCTGCTCAAAGACCTAGGGATATAAACCATGGCAGTGAATTATAATGGTCCTGACTTTGGTTTTGGGAACACAGAGAAAAGTACTCTAAACAAAGGTAACGACATATACGTTACTACAATCAACGATCCCAACTCTTTGCACCAGTTTGCTTCTTACACTTCATTGTTTACTTTGAGTGCCCTTTCACAGGCGGATCTAGAAGACACAACAACGCTTTTAAACTCCAAACCACATGACATTATATTAAGGAGTTCGGGAATAGGGCCAACGGAGAACACTGACAGGGCTCCACTAAGTGCGGAGGATAAGAAGATCCTAGACAAGAACGAAAGATTACAGGGTGCTGTAGAAAAAAGCAGATCAACTCTTTCAAAGAACAGAGATCTGTATATCAGGAATGTCACGATGAACAGCATTCCAGGCCTCAACGATAAGAGGAGGCTCACATCCGTGACACAGATATCTATGGAGATAATTGAACCTGCCGGCATTACACTGCTGGAGAGGATACGTGGTGCGGCGATCAACAACGGGTACTTGGATCACTTGGATGCTCCGTTCCTGTTGACCATAGATTTCTTAGGATTTGACGAACAAGGCAGACAAGCATCCGCAAAAGACTTACAGAACATGAAACGACTTATTCCAATAAAAATTGTTGACATGCAAATGGATGTCACCCAAGCAGGTACAGTCTATTCTGTTAAGGCCATACCATACAATGAATTCGCATACGTGAACAGATTTAACTATCCAAGGACGGCGGGAACACTATCACCGGGTGGCAAGCGACTGTCAGATGTATTCAAGGCATTGGAAACTTTGTTAAACAAGCAGAACGAAGACGAGAAAGTCACAGGACTGGTGGAGAAACCAGATGTGTACACAGTGACATTTGATAGTAAGAGCATAGATGACGCTTTCATCACAACCGAAAATCTCGAACAGAACGGAATGGCCTCGCAAGGTGTGAACGGTGCAGACGGAGGATTTTATGTGGCCGACGAAATTGCAATCCCACCCGACTACATGAAGATCAACTCCAGCAATTCTATAACAAAGATCCTGGAGGAGATTATGAAGGGCCACCCCGCATACTCGGACAAGAAATTTGACCAGTGGAAGAGTAAGGTGACCAAGACACTGAACGTGGCACAGTTCAAGGGCGGTGCACAGGAGGTGTTGGACGCGGCACAGGACTACTACTTTGACTACTTCAAGATTAGGGCCAGCGTGGTACCTATCGAGGGCGACTTTGACACCATACGTGCAATGAACAGGAAAAAGATCAACTTCCACGTTGAACCGTACAAGGTACATGCATATTCGTTGGCCATACCTGGGGTCAGCACAGGACAAAACTTCAAGAACTTCGTTTTCAAGACCTATAACTACATATTCACTGGAGACAATGTGGACGTGATAGATATCAATATCAACTACAAGGTGGCATACTTCCAGTCACGACTGAAAGATTTCGAGGCAACCGATGTGCGTAAAAACACAATAGAGGATGCCTCCGACAAAGCAACCGGTGGGACCAGTGCAACAGACCATAATACAGACGGTAACCTAATGACCAGATCACATCCAGACACCGCCAAATCAGAGGGCACCGGCAAGACCGGTGGCACACCCACACAGTTGGATTCGTTCCTGGATTCACTTACACACCCTTTGGCGGACATGGTCAACGTGAGAATGGAGATTCTGGGAGATCCCGCGTGGATCAGCCAGTCCCAGTTCATACCGCTCAACGCAAAAAGTTTCGCAAGAGGCGCCGGCAAGGCGACTGATCCAGACATAGGATATTGGAGGCGTAACAAGGACAGGATTTGGAACAGTGATCTGCGTTGCTACAACACAGACGTGGCGGAACCCATTATCATGTTGAATTTCAGGATGCCAACTGATTTAAATGATCAGACCGGTGTGTACGAACTGCAGGCAGACCAATCAGCGGAATTCAGTGGACTGTATAGGGTGGTGCAGGTAGAACATAACTTCACAGATGGCAAGTACACCAACGTGTTGAACTTAACTAGGTTCAACAACCAGGGAGTGATCATATCAGATCCTGTGCCCACTGCCAGCGTAACAGTGAGGGGTGGTGAATCGTTTATCGTGTTAAAGAATGAACTGACCAAGTTTTACAGTGTAAAAGAATTGACCAATGTCAAATCCAACTTAACTAGTATTGGTAGGAAATACATTGATCTTGCTTCTGCAAACGTAAGTAGAATCAAGAATAAAATAACGGATAAAATAAAAGGATTCATTAGTTAATGTCATTGCACGATTACCTCAAGGGAGACGCTTCAACGCCAATTGCACCAGGATCAGATAAGTCCTGGACAGGCGCGAACCCTGGACCATACCTGGGCATAGTCAAGGGCAACATGGATCCAACCAGGATGGGAAGATTGAAAGTTCACATACCGAGCCTGGCAAAGACCTCGGATCCAACAGAGGATCAACTCATCACATGCGAATACCTTGCACCATTCTATGGGGCCAAGGGAGGTAGGTACGCCAAGGGAGCGGGCATAGGTTTTGAGGATTCACAGCACTCCTATGGCATGTGGATGGTTCCACCAGATCTGGAGACAAAAGTCCTTGTGATATTCGCTGAAGGCAAGATGGAGCAGGCCTACTGGATAGGATGTGTGCAGGAGCCTTACGTCAACCACATGACTCCGGGCATAGCATCAAGCACCAACACCAATGACGCACTGGACGGAACGTTCGAAGGAGCGGACGCTGGATTCCAACAAGATAAAAAATCAAAATATGGTACGACAAATGTACCATCGGGAGAGCTCAACAGGAACAGGCAAGGTGCGTTGCAGAACGGCAACTACGAATCAATACCCAAACCCATACACCCATTCGCTGAGACTCTGCTTAAACAGGGATTGAGTGCTGATGACATCAGGGGTAACACCTCCAGTTCGGCACGTAGGGAAACACCCAGCCAGGTTTTCGGCATCAGCACACCAGGCAGAAAAGACGAGACCACAGCAAAAGTAAATGTAGGTACAAAAGATTCAGAAGCAAAAGATTTCGTGACCAGAAAGACCGGACACACTTTTGTCATGGACGATGGTGCCGCGGACGGCACTAACCAATTGACAAGATTAAGGACGGCATCAGGACATCAACTGCTAATGCATGACACTGAAGGTGTGGTGTACTTGGCCAACGGGTCGGGTAAGGCATTCATAGAGATGGACACCGACGGCACGATCAGCGTGTATTCGGACGGAGGTATCAACATGAGATCAGGAAGGGACTTCAATCTACACTCAGACATGAACATCAACTTCCACGCCAAGGGTGCGATAAATTTCTCCTCGGAGACAAACGTGGCTCTTAACGCGGAAGGTTATGTGTTCGCCATGGGAGAGAAAGGCATACTGAACAGTTCACAGAATGGTAGTGTGAGGACGTTCGCCAGAGACGGCATAAGTTCTGATACCAAAGGTAGTCAGATGCACGGCGCAAGGGGAGGAAACATACACCTAGCGGCGTCAGGTAGTGGACGTGCTGGTGGCCAGATACATTTTAATTCAATTAGCCCTAGTGATAAATGGGGACCTGGTTGGTTGAAACCAGATGCCATAGGCATAAAGGTCACAGAGGGATTGATAGACATCGACGACGACAATGCCCTACAGCAAGGTAAGCCAAACAAGATAGAGAACAAGACCACGGTGTCGGATTTCGTCACTCACGAGCCATATGACAGGCAGAGTAGCACACAGAGGACGAAGGCATTCATCAATGAAGCCATGGCAGAGATCAAAGCAACCAGCCCAGAACTATCAGCCACGGAATTGAAAATAATCAAAGCGGAACTACTGAAACAGCCAAGCATCAAGTCAGTGTCAGACAAATTGAGCAAAGTGGTCAAACTCAACGACAAGATCAAACTGCCAATAAAGAATCTCAACACCCTTGTGGGCAAAGCAAATGACATACAAAAATTGATTGAAGATCCAAAAGGTGCGGTGATGAATTTCGTGCAAGGTAAAATTGCAGACTTGAAAAATCAAGCTATATCGGCGGTGAGGGATTTCTTCAGATTCTAGGGAGTAAATATAGTATATGGCATACGGAGATTCAGGATCAGGAGGTTTATCAAACAAGACTGTGACCTTTAAAGGTTTCAGTTCGCGTGCGGAAAGGCAGAACTTCAAACTGTATGATTTCGAGGTTGCCAAGCAAGATCTCATCAATAGACTGAGTGTGCGTAAGGGTGAGAGGGTTGAGAATCCAGAGTTTGGAACCATCATATACGATGCAATCTTTGAGCCGTTCACAGAAGCACTTAAAGACGCCATAGTTGAGGATGTGACGCAAAATCTCAATGCTGATCCACGGATTGCAACAGAAGAGATACTGGTCACAGAAGCGGACAAGGGCATAGCCATACAGGCCACTATCAAGTACGTGCCTCTCAATATAACTGAGAAATTACGATTCAATTTCGATGAGAATTCTCTGTTACGCCTATCTTAATATACGCATTTAATTTAATATATAAATATCCGTACAAACAGTATGGCCACTACAGATAGACAAAACAGATTATTAGTTGCGGAAGATTGGAGGAAGATCTACCAGGCTTTCCAACAGGCAGATTTCAAGAGTTATGATTTCGAGACACTGCGTAGGACCATGGTGTCATACCTACAGGAGAACTACCCGGATGATTTCAATGATTTCGTTGAGAGTTCTGAGTACGTGGCCCTGATAGATCTTATTGCTTATATTTCGCAGGCACTTTCATTCAGGGTTGACCTCAACGCCAGGGAGAATTTCCTAGAGACAGCGGAGAGAAGAAACAGTGTTCTAAGACTGGCGAGGTTGATCAACTACAACGCCAAGAGGAATCAACCAGCGACAGGACTGCTAAAGATAGATTCAATATCCACCACACAGGATGTACAGGACAGCACAGGAACGAACCTGGCAAATTCAAACATCATATGGAATGACTCAGCCAACTCCAACTACAGAGAACAGTTCACTGCGATACTGAACGCGGCCAACCAGACGGGACAACTGTTCGGCAATCCAAGGGAGTCAGGCACAATAGGTGGCATCAGCACAGAGGTATACACTTTAAGTTCCAATCAGTTGGATCTACCCATATTCAAGTTCCAGAAGTCAGTGGGAGGCGTGTCTAGATCATTCGAGATAGTGCCCAGCACTATTAATGATTCTGATTCAATATACGAATCTTCACCAGTGCCCGGAACGGGACTGACATACATATACAGATCAGATGGTTCTGGAGACAGTTCCAACAACACGGGATTCTTCTTCCTGTTCAAACAAGGAACGATGCAAAATCAAGAGTTCACTGTGGACACAGCGATCACGAATTATGTGAAAAGTTTTGAGACATCCAACGTCAACAACACGGACGTGTGGTTGTACAAGTTGGACCAGTTTGGACAGTTATCTGAGTCATGGACTAAAGTTCCATCACTGTCGGGTAACAATGCGATTTACAATTCACTGTCAAAGTCAGAGAGAAACACTTACAATGTGGTAACGAAAAATAACGACGCGATCGACCTAGTGTTCGGGGATGGCAATTTCTCAAACATACCTTTGGGCAATTTCAGGACATACTACAGGGTTAGCGACAACGCCAAGTATGCGATACAGTCATCAGACATGCAGAACGTACAGTTGACCGTGCCGTACACGGACGCCAACGGTGCACAGCAAAGTTTGACCATGAGTGTGAGCCTAAAGGCCAGCGTGTACAATTCCGCGGCCACAGAATCCAATGATTCAATCAAAGAGAAGGCCGCACAGGTATACTACAGTCAGAACAGGATGATCACAGCAGAAGACTACCAAGTGGTTCCTTTGAGTGCATCACAGGAAATCGTCAAAGTGAGGTCAGTCAATAGATCAGCATCTGGTATATCAAGGGCTAAAGAGATACTAGATCCAACAGGTGCATACTCTAATGTAAGGGTATTCGCGGAAGACGGCATGTTATACAGGGAAGAGTCAGTACAGCAATTCACTTTCACGTTCAACAACCGGAGCGACATACAGTCAACTATTGATGCATCGGTCGAGGCCAAATTAAAAGAAGCCTACGCTAGGCAGTTCTATTACTTGAAATATGGAACCAAGGATGTAAGCACACTTTTAGCGACATGGAACTCCACAACCACATCAACGAATACCAACACAGGATACTTCACTTCAGGCGGCGCTCTGGTCATAGGTGACTTTGCAACTTCAAACATGAAGTTCGCTAAACCAGGGGCGTTAGTGAAATTCACATCACCAGACACTAGAAAATTTTTAAATGGAACTTTAGTGACCACGGGAACTGACAACGCGGAAGACAGGGCATGGGCTAAGATAGGTGCAGTGGTACTAGATGGTGCGAATGGCGGTACTGGAAATCTTGAGTCTGGGGTTGGTCCTGTGACTCTTACTGACATAATACCACAAGGTGCTGTGGTAAACGCAATCATTCCAAACTTCACTACTTCTTTCTCCACCACATTGGAAGCAGACTTGTTGGAGAGGATAGAAGCATATGAAGAATTTGGACTAAGGTATGATGTCAACACTGAGACGTGGAAGGTCATCACGTCAACTAACCTAAGCACAAGCGCAGTGTTTGATCTTGCAAGTGCAGGTTCCACAGCGGGCACGAACGCGGACGCAAGTTGGTGGTTCAAGTTCACAAATGATGGAAACACTTACACTGTGCAGTACAGGAAATTGGATTACATTTTTGAATCAGAGTCGCAGAACAAGTTTCATTATGACGTAGAAGAAAAGATTTATGATTACACAACAGGAAGAAGTGTTAAGGACACGGTGAAGATACTTAAGACCAACAACATAGTATCATCAGGCAACAGCGTTGGATATCCATTGACCTGGCAGGTTGTGGATGTCGTGACAGAAGCGGATGGTTTCCAGGACAACAGAAAAGTCAAGGTGGGATTCTTTGATGCGGACGATGACGGTGTCGTAGACAATCCAGAGCTTTTTGACATCTACGTTGAACCCACGCTATCCGAATCAACAAAATTCGTGTTCTTTGAGAAGTACATATCTTATGACAACATAGAAAGATTCAGACCATACGCGGCAAGTAATTTCGTGGTTACAGCGAACGAATCAGACATAAATCTTAACACTACCACTTACACAGATGGACAGTTGTTCTACTTCTATGATAGTTCTGAAGATGTAATCAAAAGTTACAGTTCTACTACTAATACTTTGAGTACTACTACAGACTACAGGGCAAGGAGAGGTAGAGGTTCAATAGATTTCCAATACAAACACCACGCAGGTCAGGAGACCAGGATAGATCCTAGTGTTTCTAACATAGTTGACGTGTACCTGTTGGAGAGAACTTATGACAATCTTTTCAGAATATGGTTGCAAGACGGAGGCACAAAGCCTTCCGTATCAACTCCAGACCAATTGAGAATAAGTTATTCTGGCACATTGAATCCACTGAAATCATTGTCAGATCAGATCATATACCATCCTGTGAAATACAAGATACTTTTTGGATCTTACGCAGAAGAACAACTACAGGCAACTTTCAAGGTTGTTAAAAATCCAAAAACAAATGTTTCAGATGCAGTGATCAAGACAAGAGTCATCGCCGCTATAAATGAATTCTTTGCTTTGGATAATTGGGACTTCGGAGATACTTTTTACTTTACAGAACTAGCCGCTTACATTCACAATGAACTTGCTCCAGACTTGTTGACAGCAGTAATTGTACCAAATCAATCAGGACAGAGTTTTGGGTCTCTGTTCCAGATAGAGTCGGCGGCGGACGAGATTTTCATCAGTGGGGCCACCGTTGATGATGTGTCAATAATCACAGCACTCGGAGCCAATCAATTGGCGGCCTCCGGTACTGTGGTCACATCAACATCAACTGCCACGACAAACACAACGTCAGGATCAGCGGTATCAGGCTCTACTACATCAGGTTCCGGTTCAAGCACCGGCAGTAGTGGGGCAGGATACTAATGGCCGACAATCCCACTAACGCATTAACAAATAACGAAGTCGTTAAACAAGGCAACAACGAGTACAGGAGGACCGTACAACACCTACCCGCTTTCTACAGGACAGATGCAAACCAGAGATTCCTTGCCAGCACGATGGATCCACTAGTACAGAAAGGTGCATTAGAAAGACTGGACGGTTTCATTGGTAGACAAGATGCATACACTAGAAAAGTAAGTGATAGGTATATCACTGCCACGAGCAGGGATAGATTCGCATATCAACTTGAACCTGCTGTGACCTACAAGGACAGAGACACAACGTCTGTGAATCCCGAGGACCAGGTCAAGTTTACAGGCACGTATGATGACTACATCAATCAGATCAACTACCTGGGCGGTAAGGTCAACAACCACGACAGACTGAACAAGGAAACCGTGTACAGTTGGAACCCTGCGATAGATTATGACAAGTTGGTCAACTACAGAGAATACTACTGGATGCCAGACGGGCCTGGATCCATAGAGATAGATTCTGTTGGTCCATCCGCAGTCGCTGAGTATTCTGTAACCAACCAGGCACAGGGTGCCTATAACTTTACGCACAGGGAGAATGAGGACAATCCCATACTGACACTCTATAGGGGTAACACCTACAAGTTCAACATTGACGCAAAAGGACATCCTTTCTGGATAATGACGGAACCTTACAAGAGCAAGGTTTCTGCTGATGGTTCAACTTCAACAATATTTGACACAGGTGTCACAAACAACGGTGCGGATGAGGGAACGGTGACGTTCACAGTGCCAACGTCTGGAGCACCAGACACTTTATATTACCAGTGTGGCAACCATGATGCCATGTACGGTATCCTGCAGATCAGAGACATCACAAGCACAACTGCGATCAATGTTGAGGACGATATCATTGGTGCTAAGAACTACAGCCTAAGAACTTTAGACTTATCTAATGGTATGAAGGTGAAGTTCAAGAATTCTTTGGTTGCATCTGCATATCAAAACAAGGAATATTATGTGGAAGGTGTTGGAGATGCGATCACTTTGACTGATGTTGAGGACTTGATAACACCAGGCAGTTACGCAACGGAAACAACAATACAATACGATTCAATAGGTTATGATTCTAGACCATACGCAAAGGCCTTCTATACTCCAGAGTCTAAGGATTACATCACAATAAAACGGGATTCGCAAGATCAAAATGCTTGGTCGAGATACAACAGGTGGTTCCACAGATCGGTTATAGAAGAGACTGCAAGGATTGGCGGTCACACGCCTGTGCTTGATGAGGACGACAGGGCCAAGAGACCCATCATAGAATTTGATTCTGGACTTGCATTGTATAATCACGGTACGGTCGCAAAAAGATCAGTCACACTTTATGATACGGTAACGACTGATGCGTTCAGTGATGTGGTCAAGCAGACTGGTTACATCATTGACGGACTGGCACTGGCAGACGGAATGAGGGTAGTTTTTGCGGCGGACACCGACTCAACGGTCAAGAACAAGATATACGATGTCAATTTCGTGACAGCGGGAGATTCTACACAGGTCATCAACTTAACCGAGGCATCTGATGCCACACCTGCAGACAATGATTCAATATACATAGAGTTTGGAACGACCAATCAAGGAAAAACTTTCCATTATGACAGCACAACAGAATCTTTTATAGAATCTCAACAGAAGACAGGGGTGAATCAACAACCGTTGTTTGATATGTTTGACAACGACCACACATCTTTTGCCGACACAACAACATACCCAAATTCAACTTTCATAGGAGCCAAGGTGTTCGCATTCGCAACGTCAGACTCTGCCACCACTGACACCGTGTTAGGGATCAAGGTCAAATACAACACGATTAACAATGTTGGAGACATTGTGTTTGATTCGGATCACACTTCAGGCACGTTCACTTACCAGATTGGCACGAGTACGGTGACGAAAAAATTAGCAGAGGGGCATCTACATTACACCACAGGCAGATCAACACATAATTCAAGGAGTGCTTGGATAAAAAGAACCAACGACAGTAAGCAACGTGTGATAAGGACGTTTATAGTGGACGCAACAGAGAAACAGTTGTTCCCAATAGACTTCTATAAGGATTCAGCAGACCTAACAGATCTTGATGTATCGGTGTCTGTCAACGGAAGCAGAAAGACACTGACAACAGATTACACTCTCCAGACAGGAACAAAAAACAAGTATGTGAAGTTCAACACAGCATTAGAGATCGATGACCAAGTAAGGATTGCGGCGCACAGCAGTGCCGACAAGATTGACGGTAAAGGCATATACGAGATACCAGAGAACCTTGCGACAAACGGTCATAACGATCAGTTGGGCACATTCACTTATGGACAGATCTTGAATCATGTGAGAGACATTTTTGACAAGAATCAAGATGTGACCGGCACGGTACCGGGAGTTTGTAATCTTAGAGACAAACCAGATGCTAGGCTTAAAGGTGGTAGCATACACCAACACGAGGGCCCATTGGTTCCTGCTATATTCAATCTCATAGATCAACAGGCCAATTTCGTAACATCAGTTGACTACGTGAACCAAGAGTACGAGAAATGGTATAATGCATTCCTTACACACGCGACAGGCACTGCATACGAGGGAGTGGCCGCTGACAGGGTTGACGAGATCATAGCCGCAATCACACCAGGTAGGAACAGCAGTTTCCCTTTCTACTATGAGGACATGGTAGGTTGGGGAGAAAATGTTTCAACCAGGTCATATACGGTGATGGGATCTTCACAAACTGATTACGCACTCGACTCACAACATGATATCTCAACTTTAAGCAATAGAGCAGTGTACGTTTACCTTAATGATGTTCAGTTACTGTTAGGCACAGATTACACCTTCAGTACAACAGACGATAGTGTAACAATAAGCAAAACACTTGCAGAAGGTGACAAGATAGTAATAAAAGATTACGCAGACACCACAGGAACTTATATGCCACCGTCTCCGACCAAACTAGGAATGTATCCTAAGTACGCTCCTGAAATATTCACAGACAACACTTATTTGACAGACACGTTAGTTATTAGGAAGCACGACGGTTCGATCATCAAAGCATACGGAGACGAACGTGATGCATTAATATTAGAACTTGAGAAAAGAATTTACAACAACATTAAAGTAACTTATGATGCCACACTAGTAGACATCAGTGATGTCTTGCCAAGTGCCTTTACATCAACAGATTACACGTTGGCGGAAGTTGACAGTGTGATGGGACCAGACTTTTATCAGTGGGCAGGTCGTAACAATGTCCAATACATCAACAACACAGTTTTTGCAGAGGGATCACCTTTCACATACAACTATTCAAGATCGACAGGTAGGTTGATCAATGCTAAATTGCCAGGCTACTGGAGGGCCATATACAAATATTTCTATGACACAGACGCTCCACACATAAGGCCGTGGGAGATGTTGGGACACAGCGAGAAGCCGGCTGATTGGGAAGATACATACGGTGCGGCACCTTACACTTCGGGCAACGATGTGCTATGGAATGCCGTTGCCACACAGCCAGGCAGATACGGCAAGCCGTCAATCGCAGACTACCTACCAGTTGATGCATCAGGAAATCTTCTGGATCCTTTGGCGGCGGGATTAGTCAAGGATTACGATATCCCAGGAAGACAAAACGCCTGGAAGTTTGGAGATCAGGCACCGGCGGAAACGTCGTGGAGGAGATCTTCGTCTTATCCTTTCACTGTGGTCAAAATTTTGGCACTAACCAGACCTGCCAGGTTTTTCACGAATATGTTTGATCCAGCAAGGCTATCAACTAACACGGCGGGTAACCAGATATATTCAGAAACAGGTGTGAGGATGACCCTAGGCACTGCCAGGTATCACTTGCAAACCGAAACCAATACTGCCACGGGAGTGGTCACCAGGTATCAAACAGCAGGCTATCAGCCTTTGATCGTGAACTACCTGGTTTCAAAGAATTTAGATCCTAAAACTTTCTATTATGACAAGATGCAAAATCTGTCAGTGCAGTTGGCATACAAATTAGGAGGATTCACGGACAAAGACAACCTAAAAGTCTTAACGGATAGCGTATCACCTGGTTCCACTTCCGGATCAAAATTCATTCCAGACGAGAACTACAAGATACTTTTCAGGACTTCAAATCCTGTGGACAGTTTCTATTACAGTGGTGTGTTGATAGAGAAAAACACAGACACCACAACAAAGACAGATGGTTCGACTGTGACCAACGTTGGAGGATACAAGATATTAGGATACAGCACAGTCAAACCGTATTTCAATTTCAACTATCCTGTCAAGACAACAACATCACATGCGGTGTATGTCGCTGGGTCACAGCAAGTTGCCGAGTACACATCTTACCAGGAGGCCACGCAGACGATTCCTTATGGACACGTATTTGACACCATTAAGGATGTGGCGGATTTCCTTTTTGGGTACGGACACTGGTTGGAATCTCAAGGATTCAAGTTCAACAAGTTTTCGAATGAATTGAAGGAAACATTAAATTGGGCAAATGCTGTCAGAGAATTCCTGTTCTGGACCACGCAGGAATGGGCACCTGGATCTGCGATAACAGTTTCGCCTGCCGCTGATGGTTTTGAATTAGACACCAACAACAGCATAGTTGGTAAATTGAGGAATCTGGCAGGAGATTATTCATTGCTTGATTCTGGAGGAAGGAAGATAGACATCGGTGAACTATCCACCAAGCGTATTGGCAAAACATTTGAATTAGGAATTAAGTCAGACAGCATAGGTCTTTTCAATGTTGCATTAAACACAGTACAGAAGGAACACATATTGTTGTTTGACAACAAGACAGTTTTCTCTGATATAATATACGAACCATACACAGGTTTCAGACAACAGAGATTGAAACTGGTAGGCTGGAAGACCTCAGGTTGGAACGGTGACTACTACGCACCTGGATTTGTGTTCGACGCCGCCCAAGTGATATACTGGACGGCCAACACGGACTACAGGATTGGTGACAGTGTTGAATACCAAGGCAAGTTCTATGTGGCCAAAGTTAATCATAATTCAGGGACAACTTTCGAGACAGTGAACTGGACACCGAAACAGGACAAGCCAGCACCACAACTGATACCAAACTTTGAATACAAGATTGCACAGTTCAATGACTTCTATGATCTAGAGACCAACAACTTTGATGAATCACAACAAAAGTTGGCACAGAGACTGACAGGATACCAGAGCAGGGATTACCTTGAGAACCTGTTCGTCAACGATGTGTCACAGTACAAGTTCTATCAAGGTTACATCAGAGAGAAAGGCACACAGAATGCCATAGACAATATCCTCAAGGCCAAATACGAGGGAGAAGACATCACACTGGACCTCTATCCGGAGTGGATGATAAGGACAGGAAACTTTGGAAACACAGATTCTATTGAGAACATACAGATTACTCTAAAAGACGATGAGATAACTGCTGATCCGCAGAGTATAGAATTGCTAGACGGATCCAATGACACAGTGGAATATTCTAGGTCTGATAGCATATTCAAAGAAAACTTCTACTATAAACCAGTGGAGTACACAGCGTCTGCGACATTCAAGAGATTGGACTATACTAAAGAAGGTGTAAGCAGAGACACTGTACAGATATTCAAGACTGCTGGATATCCACAACTACAACAGGTGCAACACACTGTTTTTAATTTCAATGACATTCTCGATCTAGATATGAATGCAATCACTACAAATGATCTTGTATGGGTGGCGAACAAGAGCAACAATGACTGGGACGTTTTTAGGATTACAAGTGCAAACATCAAGATAGCAACCCTTGAATTGATCAATGATTCAACACAACTACAGATCACATTCACTGGTTCACACAATCTTACAGCGGGAACAACTACAACTGAAGCAGATTATTTTGCAATATCCAACAGTGAAGAGGAGACACTCAACGGTGTTTACCGGATCAAGGCCACACCAGACCACAAGACAGTGATCATAGATTACACAGGCAATGTGGGATTCATACCTGCACTCGAGGATGGATCAACAGCAGACAGTTATGGAAACATTTACAAATTCATATCTGTTAGATTGGCGTCTATGGACAATGTCAATGACTTGTTGAGTTACGACGAGTACACAGACAAGAACGATGCCATAGAACAGCCAGGAGACAAGGTTTTCTCTGATACTGACAGTTCGGGACTGTGGCGTGTGTACGAGAAACAGGATCCATACACTTCAGCGGTGGTGCTCTCACCGGATGCCAGCACAGCAGACCAAGAGTTTGGACACAGGATCGTTGCACGGAATGACGGCAGGACGGTGATTGCGTCCGCACCGGGCAAGGGACAAGGAGAAGTACACTTCCTATTCAGATCTTCATCAACAGCCGGCACTACACTAGAGACACAGTTGACTGCCACGATGACAGATAATGACGACAACACAAGTAGGCTGGGTGAGTCGTTGTCGATAAGCACGGACGAAAATTTTGTTGTTGCAGGTGCGCCATACACAAACACTGTCGGGTCAGATGGTAGCACGAGGCAGATAGACGCAGGTCTCATAAAAATCTATCTATGGGATCCGTCGACATTCAAATATGGAATACTGAACACGATCAATCCTCCTACAGATGGATCGACTGCGAATGAAAATTTAAATTTTGGATGGGCACACAAAATATCTGAACCGGGTGTTGGTTCAGTGAGAACAACCGCAGACAAATACCTGTTTGTTTCGGCACCAGGGCATGACAATGATAGGGGTCGGGTCTACATGTACACATGGGGTATAGGAGCCGATGGTTCAACGTACGACACCTGGACACAGGACTACACGATCGAGGCACCCGCGGGAGGATCGGGACAAAGATTCGGTCACAGGCTTACCGCGAATGACAATGGTGACATCCTGGCAGTGAGTTCACTTGCACCAGGCAACGCAGGCAAGGTAGAGATATTCATAAGGACATCGCAGAGCAATGACGGAAGCACACAGAATTCATTCGCACTGGCACAGACCATAACAGGTGTGGCAAGCGACGGATCATCATTGAACACCGCTTTCGGAGAGTCTATTGCTATGAGCAAGGACGGCACTACGTTGATAATTGGTGCTCCGGGCGTTGACGGTACATCACACCCTGATGCAGGTGCAATCTATTACTATAAATGGAACGCAGATGGGTCTACTAACACGTACACCCTACAGCAGACAATCACTGCACCTAGTTCAAGCACAAACATGAAGTTTGGCACAAGCCTTGACATAAATCATTCAGGAAACAGGATTGTAATAGGTGCTGAAAATTTTGCAAGTTCACGTGAAATGAAATTTGATTCAGGAGAGACAACATTTGATCTACAAGATACAAATATAGTTGACTCCAATACAGGTTCCGGTGGAGCCTTCACCGCAACCATGTACAACAGCAAGTTCGTTATAGACGATCGTTTGACTTCGGAGAACATGTCAGAAAATGATGACTTTGGCCGTGGAGTGTGTATGATAGACAACGCGGTATTCGTTGGCGCGCCAGACGACGACGGCAACACTGGAGTAGACGGAAGCACTAAAATTGTCAATGACGGTACCGTCGCTTGTTATGACCTAACAGTCAATGGTGAATATGCTTGGAAGAATCTTGTGACTGAGACACCACTAATTGACACAGACAAATTAGGAAAAGTTTTTGAATTCGATAAGAAAACGAAACAGTTAAGAGACTACTACGATCTATACGATCCTATAAAGGGAAGGATTCTGGGCGTGGCAGACAGGGAGATCAATATAAAAACAACATTCGATCCAGCAACGTACAATGTTGGTGAAAATGCAAACACCAGGACCCCATGGGCAGAAAATCACATTGGAGAAGTTTGGTGGGATCTGTCAACGGTAAAATGGCTATGGTACGAGCAGGACACACAAGAATACAAAACAAATCATTGGGGACAGACTTTCCCAGGTTCTAGCATAGATGTTTACGAGTGGGTTGAATCTAGGTTGCTACCGAGTCAATGGAACTTGAGATCTGAGGGCACTGGTGAGGCGGTGTCTGGCACAGCGTTGTATGGAGATGACTCACAGTACACGGTTGTGCAGAAATATGATTCAAGATTAGACAGTTTTGTGAATTTCTACTACTATTGGGTCAAAGGTAAAACATCTATTGCCAACAACAGTGTGGTGCATAGGAAGAACACTGTGGCCTATGTGGCGAATCTAATAACAAATCCACGTGCATTTGATTTCAAATATTACAGCGTCACTGACACCAACAAGTTACTGATCAATAATGTTAGCAACCTGATTAATGACGACATAGTGCTGAACATAGACATTAGGTCAAACACATTCGAGGGCGACTCGCACAGTGTTTGGAAGTTGGTTAGGGAGGGAGACCCAGATTACAGGCCAGGCACCTACGTAGAGACAAGATGGTGGGATTCCTTAATTGGCAAAAACTCAAGTGGAGACTTGGTCCCAGATCCTAATCAACCGCTTAATGAGAGATACGGCAACAACATAAGGCCGAGACAGAGTTGGTATGTAGACAGATACAGTGCCCTGAAGGAAATAATAGATTACGCTAACACAGTATTGAAGAGAAACCAGTTGGTTGGTCAGATCAACTTGGACAACCTTGATTCCAAAGATCCTGAACCAACTGCACAGAGTCTGGAATGGGACGCATCTGTTGACACCTATGCGGACCTGACCTACATCAATACAGCGGACCTGTCGGGAACAGTAAATTATCTAGTCAAGGCAGACGAGACGGCAAACGGCTATTGGGCGATATATCAATGGCAGGGCACAGGATGGTCTAGGACCAAGTTGCAGACCTACAACACATCTGCATACTGGAGTTACACTGACTGGTACAAGACCGACGGAGATATGACTCATGACGAGAATACTAAAATTGACAAACAGGTCACATACCAGTA
>Ga0222718_10001137_pt1 | contig 26482 bp, 20 predicted proteins | sample C33_27DmetaG_FD_165045 | JGI IMG/M metagenome (GOLD analysis project Ga0222718, IMG submission 165045) | Estuarine water microbial communities from San Francisco Bay, California, United States - C33_27D | ecosystem: Environmental > Aquatic > Marine > Unclassified | place: USA: California...
GTTTTGGAAATGGAGGTAAACGCCTTGTCATCACGGAAGGAGAGTTTGATGCGATGGCGGTTGCACAAGCTTCCCTCAACAAGTACAAGAAGATCTATCCAGTTATTAGTGTGGCTTCGTCAACTAACCTCAAGAGTTTACTACTCAATCGTACATGGATTAGATCATTTGAAGAGGTAGTATTATTCTTTGATAACGATGATGCAGGTAATAAGGCTATAAGAGAAGCCGCTAATATAATTGGTATAGATAAGGTTAAGATAGCTAGTAGTACTGCTAAAGATCCTTGTGAGCTATTCAATCAAGGTGGCTACATGAGAGTCATGGAGGCTATATGGGATGCACAACCCTATAGTCCAGCTGGTATTATCATGGGGCATGAAGCTGTTTGGGAACAATACCTTGAAAGACAATCAAGAGAAAGTATACCTTATCCTGACTGTCTTAGAGGTATCAATGATAAGACTAAGGGTATGAGGTTTGGTGAGATAACTTTGTTCACTAGTGGTACTGGTAGTGGTAAGAGTACAGTCATTAAAGAGATAGTACTAGACTTACTTAATAAATCAGAAGATAAAATAGGTATGATATCACTTGAAGAATCTGTTGGTGATACTGCTGAGAAGTTTATTCAGATGCAGTTGAGACAGAACCTACAAGAGTATGATATACCACTTGAAGAACAAGAACGAGCATCTAAAGAAGTCTTTGGTACTGATAGGCTTGTACTATTAGATCATCAAGGCTCTGTAGGTGATGAGTCACTCATAGATAAGATAGAGTACATGGCTCTGATGGGCTGTAAGTATCTTATACTAGACCATATCACTATTGCTGTATCAGAAGGTGCTGAAGGCTATAGTGGTAATGAGGCTATTGATAAGGTCATGTCAGATCTTCTTAAGATAACTAAGAAGCATAACATATGGCTAGGTATTATCAGTCATCTACGAAAAGGTTTAGTTGGTAGTAAGAACTTTGAAGAAGGTAAGCTACCTAGCCTAGATGATATCAAAGGTTCTGGTTCTATTAAGCAGATATCATTTGATATAATAGGTTTTAGTCGTAATATGACTGATGAGAATGATGATGTACGTAATACAATTAACTTTACTGTACTTAAATCTAGGTTCACAGGTAAGACTGGTCCAGCAGGTGCAGCTAAATATCATCATAATACATCTCGTCTCACATGGACAGATGGTTTAGACTTTGAGGTACTAGACTAATGACTGAAGAGTATATGAGGAAATGTCAAGAAGTAGAGTTGCTTGGTAAGCATATAGATAAACTTACCAAGGAACGTAATATGTATCGCACACAAGCTATGATGCGAATGAATAGAATAAAGGAACTAGAAGACAATGAACGTAAGATACTCAAGGAATCACTCAATCAAGGCTCATGAAGATGCTGAACAGATAATCAATCAACTCAGAGCTAATAAAGTAGTAAGGCATCTTGTTGAGTGGACAGTGAGTGATTGTAAAAACTTTATAGTGGTGAAACTAAATGAAGAAAATAAAGAGACAACTTATTAAAATACAAAATACTATGGCTAAGAATGGAGGTAAGATACCTTCAATAGCTGAAGCTTTAATCATGCTAAGAAAGGCACAAGGAAATGAAAGCAAATGATATTAAAGAAGTAATTAAAAATGAAACAATTAAAAATAAAACTGAGAGATATGACCACTTATATATGGATATCGCTTACAGAGTATCTGAGATGTCTCATGACACAGACACTAAGGTTGGGGCAGTTATCGTTAAAGATGGTAATATTATTTCGATGGGTTGGAACGGTACTCCTTCAGGCTTTCCTAATCAGTGTAAGGATAGTTCAACTGGGCGTACACTTCCTATTGTCATACACGCTGAAGCTAATGCTCTATGTAAGTTGGCTAAGTCTAGCACGAATGGAGAAGGTGCTACCCTCTACACTACGCTATCTCCTTGTACGGAATGTACTAAGCTTATCTTGCAGTCTGGTATCACTAATGTTGTGGTTGGACAAGCATATGAGAAGGATATGGTGGGGTATTCAATCCTAAATAATAAAAAGATGGTAAAAGTACTTGCCAAAAGAAAGTAAACATGTTATAATAGACGTCCAGAAAAGAAAGAGAGAATTAAATGCAGGACATAAGAGAGTACCTCCTCAATAAAATAAGAGGAGATGATTTAGGTGTAAAGCCTAGAAGAAATTTACAGCTCATGCGTATGATTGATACGGATGGCGTTGACATGTTAGACTTCTTAATAGATGACATGATATCCTATGCCAGAAAGGTAATTCAACGTTGCTTTAAACGCAATAAGGTTGAAGGTGAGTCAGCAATAACTCAAGCCTCAATGGCTATAGGTAAATATATAGTGGAGAGTTGGGATAGCTCTAACGTTAACTTCAGAGATCATGTACGAGTAGGTGATCTTATTATAGAAGGTTTCGTTATGTGTGGCTATCTAACTATCTCAGTAGGACATATGAAGAGTCGTAAGCCAGTGACCATACATGCCACATCTAAGTGGGGTGAAATGGAAGTAATCACTGGCAAGACTACTTGTATAAGTGCTACGCCAATCCCGCCTATAACTAGTCTATTTCAGAATAATGGTAAATCAGTTATAAAGACTTGGGAGAAGAATAAGGAACAAAAGTTTCTTAAGTATCTTGATAAGCCATTTGTAAAGGCTATTGATAAGCTACAGGCTACTAGGTTTGTAGTGAATAGTGATGTGCATAAGGCTATACTAGAGAACTGGGATATGTTCATTAGTAATAATACCTTTGATGGTGAAGATAAGAATGAGAACGCTAAGTTATATCAGCGACAGGCTTCGAAGAATAGAGAAGTCAAAGAGGTTATGGCTGCGGCAGATAAGTGGTTAGACAAAGAGTTTAGCTTCTATCTTGATGCAGACTATAGAGGTAGACTATATTATAGTGAACCGTTCTTTAACTTTCAAGGAGCAGATATAGCAAGGAGTCAATTACTCTTTGCCAAAGGAAAACTCTTTGATGAGACAGCTAACTTCTGGCTCGCAGTACATACTGCTTGTTCATTTAATCAATCATATAGTATAGATCAAATACCTAATTGGGCTTCTGTAGACTATAAAAGTATACTACAAGAAGAAGAGCTAGATACTATATCTGTAGATAAGATGACACTAGAAGACAGAGCTAGGTGGACTCAAGAGAACCTTGATGTGATAATAGAGATGGGTGAGATGAGAATCTTTGCAGAGGAAGCAGAGAAGAAGATAGCATTCATGGCTTGTTGTATTGAGTGGTATAAGTACTCTCAGTCTAAAGGAGAATTCTATACTCAATTACCTATACCTATTGATGGTGCTAATAATGGTTGGCAACACCTAGGTGCTATGTCTAAAGACTCACTTACAGGTAGACTAGTAGGCTTAACTGCTGAAGAAGTACCTAATGATTTCTATGTTCAAGTGGCAAAGAGATTATGTGAGAGGATGCCTGAATGGTTTGAAGAAAGGCAGATGCCTATGAAGCATATTAGGAAAGGCATTGCTAAGAGAGGTGCTATGACTAGAGCTTATAGCTGTGGTCAGAAGAAGATGTCAGAGTCTATGTATAGTGACTGCTATCAGTTCGGTTATACTAAAGATTATAATATCAACACATGGGATTGTGATGAGCTTAGTAATCAAGTAATACGAGCTATACAAGAGGTCTGTCCAGGACCACTAGATACTATGAGATACCTACAACGATTAGCTGATAAAGAGATATCTAATTGGCTAGACACTTACGGTACTGATAGAGGTCGAGGTATACAATGGGAGTCTGAGTCAGGCTTTCCAGTGATATACGAATGTTATCGTACTAGACCTGCAAAGGTAGACTGTTACGGCTTTAATACACCAGATGGTGAACTGAGATTCAAGCATGTGATACGAGAGAAGACTGATATACCAGATAGAAGAGGATTTATGTGCGGTATTAGTCCTAACTTCGTTCATAGCTCTGATGCAGCTCATATGGCTCTTGTAGTAGCCGATTGGGATGGTGAGTTCGGTGCAGTACACGATTCATTCAGTGCTCATGCCTCTAGAGTTGAAGACCTTATGGTAGATGCACGAGATAAGTTCGTTAAGATGTACGATAAAGAAAACTTCTATACCTCAATTCCATTCGGAAGAGGCTATGAAGGTGAGCAACCGACTATCGGTGCTTTAAACGTTAATGAGGTAGTCCAATCGGATTACTTCTTCTGTTAAAAATAAAATACCCCACAAGGTTTCCATAAGGATTCCCTGTGGGGTACGTTTGTTTTACGTTAAAAGTTTTTTAATATCTTCATTAACTTGTTTCCTTCTACGACCAGCTACCGATCTAGCTTGGGATTCATTCATTCCATTATCAACCATTTGCTCTATATTTTTACGATACATAAGGTTAGACATCTCAGTATTAATTTGTGGTGTATAAGCAACATCAGGGTCTAATCCAAATTGTTCTACAAACTCCATATCATCTATCTGTAAGCCTTGTAATGCCAGCCTATTATAATTTCTTTTCATATTAAATATTCCTTTTAATTGTATTCGTAATTTTTATTTTTATTAATTAAATCTGATCCTGTATCTCTATCTTTAAGAAGTCTTTCTTCATTTCTAATAGATTGTTTTTCCCAAGTTTGCATTAATCCAAATATATTTAAATACGTTTGAGTTTCTCTAATCATTGCAAGTAGCTGATAACCTTTTACAGTACCGCCTTCTACCTTCCAACCTAATTTACTTACTTCTTTTAAAAAAGCAGCACGAGTTCTACCTTTCCTTAAGACTACTCTATCATTTAGAGGCTTCCCTTTAAGGTCGTCTTTTGTTTTTTCTTTATTAAATTCATTAAGTATAAAGCTATGCAAGGCTCGTTGAGGGTTAATAGGACCAATAGGATCTTCGCTACTAACTGTGTATGTTCCTTCTGGGTCTATTTGTTTTCTCATATCACTGTACGCTTTAGAAAAACCTGTTCTTAAAGCTCTTGCAACTTTATAACCTTTGTTTGTTGCTTCAAATTCATCATTAATAACAGAATGATAATCGCTTACACTATCAATGTCTGTAATAATCGCATCATGAATTGGAATAAGAAATTTAGGTATTGAACGACCTTTATTAACTCGATTAATAGTCCTTGCCATAATAGCTGCATCTACTTGTTGAATAGGTAACACTGCTATTTGATTAGCTATCTCTTGTCCATAAGGTGACATCTCAGGCATTTCAAATTGATTTTCATCTTGATTAAACCTTAGCTTTCTTTGAGACCTCTTATCTCCTCTTGGCGTAGCTCGTCTAATTGGTCTTTTAATTTCACCATATTGAGTTTGTACTGTGACTGTTTTCCCTGTATCAGTATTTTCTCTACCGCCTAAAAATTGCGTAGTACCAAGTGGACCTTCGTATGCTGGTACGACACCTTCTAACATTGACCATAGAGTACCTAATCTAGATAATATTTTTTGATGAGTAAAATTTAAAGTTATACCTAAATTAACTTCAATTAGATGATTCATATCGTGTATTAGCTCAGGTCGAGCATAAGTATCTCCTACATTTTCAGTTGCCTTATGATGTCTAGATATTATCTCCATATATTTTGGATTGTTAATAAAATTTACTACTGTCTCTTGATTAAACATAGCGGCTTTACCGTAAGAAGTTTCCATCAAAGGTACTTTAGAGAGGTCTTTAGCTACGGAAGTTAATCCCTCTTCTTGAAAGTTAATAAAGATTTCTCTCCACATAGCTTGTTTATCTTCGTTGCCTTTAAATACTACTCCAATAGACTCCCCTAGGTTTTTCATAAAGTTATCTCTAATATCTCCTTGAGGTAATACATTTTCTTCTTGGTCATATATTATACCGACTAATTCTAGTAAGTCTCTATCACCGTTTTGTCTAGCTTGTATTGCAATACCACTTTGTTTACCGTCATGTTGAGTTTGTGCATACGATCTAAAGCTTGTATTAGTGCTGCCTCTTTTATAGGCTTCTCTTGCATCGTGCCAATTAGCAAAATCAATAAATGATTGAAATTTATAACCCCATTCATCAGGCTTTTGAAAGCTACCTAACTCTTTAGCTCCCATATCACCTAACATTATATTAAGCTGTTCAAGCGTTGTGTCAGGTTTTATATTGCGTAATTGACGACCGACTCTTAACCATCTATTGTAGGTATTACTTGTAGTTGGATTAGCTTTAAATATTCTTTTGGAATCTCTTATTATTGCGTTCCATCCCATATCTTCTGTGTCTGCACCTTCTGTTTTACCTTTTGCTGGGGTTGTATCATTGTTAAGACCACCCTTCATTAAATTTTTACCTATGATATACATAAAGGCTTCCATCTGATCTGTGTTAAATCCTTGTTTAACATCAACCATATTTACTTTAGTACTACCTACGATATTACGGACTACTTTACTGTCTAACGGATTTAATACGGTATTCCTTACAAAGTATCTTCCTACTGCAGTGGCATGAAATATTTTATTATAAAAAGTTTTATCTAATTGGGCTTGACCATCCAAAATAGTTTGATAAATCTCTTTAGCTTGTGCTCGCATAACTCGATCTGCTTGAGCATTTGCCTTAGCTACTCTTTCAGCTTCTGCTTCTGCTGATTTATCATTTCCGTTAATAGATAGCTGATAGTTGTACGCCCTTGCCTGAGACTTACGCCATTTGCCTTCGTCAAGACCAACAGTAGTAGCCCATTCGCTTGTAGAAAAGAAACCTTCGTCACTCATATCGACTAGAGATTCTACATAGCTCCCATCCTGATTAATATTTATAAGATTGAATACAACGGTCTTAGCAAAATTGAATCTATCCTTTGCAATAGTATAAGAAATTGAACCAAGATGTTGTTTAGTCTCATTTTCTATTCTTAGATTATCATCCATCATAGACTTAAGCGAGTAAGCTCCTGCATCCCTTCTCTTTCTTTCATATCCAGGAAGTGATTGACCACCAGCTATACTAGGTGTTGATGACACATTTATTCTTTTATCTTTTTGTAATTCTTTTAAAACGCTTCTAGTAGAATTATAGTATGCATCTCCTTTGTCTGATATTACATACCTCTCTTCTAATATCTTTCCTGTCTTAGGGTCTTTTCTTTTGTATACTGTAAAATAACCTGAGTCAAGGTATGCTTGTAATATTAAAGTATCAAAGGCATCTAATAGTTCTGCATCAAGTGTTTGGCTTCCTCCACCTCTCCCTACTACTATATCAGTATTTTCTACTGCTCCAGGAGCATCAATTAGTTTGTCAAAGACTCCTCTTGCAACATTACCTCTTATAAAGTCAGGGTTTATTTTATTGCCTGTGATCTTACGATCTTTTTCCGTTTGATTAAATAAGTCAGTGTCAAAGCCAGCTCCACCAGATACAGTATCATTATACCTGCCTCGTTCTTCTTGATTTCTTTTGTTAATATCATCTTGAATAGTCTCTTCTAGTGTTATAGCTGCTGCATTAGCGAATGCAACTGAAGGTCTACCATTTTGATCAATAAGACCTGATGTTACCATAAAGTTTTTCATCCTTACAGAGATATCATCAGTCGCTTTTAAAGTAGGTCCAAAGCTGACTGCTAAGTTATCATCTATTTCAGAAGCAGCATCTGTTAATGCAGTAAGTCCTGATCTAGAAACTTTACCTAATTTTAATTTTTCTCTGGCTTGTCTTGGTGTTTGGAAATCAAGAGTATTTTTGGTATATCCCTCGTCTCTTGCTTTTTGATCAGCCAACTCTTCTGCGACTTTAATTCTAGCTGGCTCAATCTCATTAGAAACAACACCAGTTACTGGATCTACTGTGCCTACCTCTGCTACTTTTCTAGCTAAAGCTTCTTCTGGATTGGCATAGTCTTTACCTTCTAACTGCGAAATATCTTCCTCAATTACTTCCATCTCATCTCGCTTATAACGAGGAGGGAGTTGCTGAGGCTCATCTGATAAACCAGTGCTTATTTCATCGGTAGTATCAATGATAGTAGGTATCTCATTTCGCATTTTTTCAGTTGCAGTTTGAGCGATTGTAGGTTGCTCAACAACGGTATTTATTTCTTCCGCTGCTATATCTGTTTCATTTGATTTTCTTCTTTTAGCCTTTGCGTTTGCTATTGATGCAAAATATTTAGTCATGTTTAATCTCCTAGGGAGAGTAGCCTCTTAGGAAGACTACTCGTAGTTAATTTAATTTGGCAATATCATATCTATGATATCTCTTTTTGTTGGCATTGATACATCTCTGATTGGATTTCTAAGATGTGCTGCTTCAACTGCTCCTTTTCTAAAAGAAGTTATTGGAGCTAATATTGGAGTTGCTCTAAATATATCTCCTAATCCTTTCTCTGTTTCTCCTGATATTAGGTTACCTGCACCTGAAACTATGTTACCTACATTTCTAAGTGAAGGTCCAGCTTCTCCAAGTATAGTATTGAACAACCACTCTGCTCCATTATCAGAACGCTCTGCATATAGTGGACTAGCGACATCAATAACCCTTTCGAATTGACCTATAACACCTGATGAATACAATGCCCTTTGAGCGTATCCTACATTATCTAAATAGGGACTTGCCTTTCCAAACTTAAGTAAGTCCTTTAAGTATTGAGAAGCACCGCCCATTGCTATCATTAATAAGACTAATGTAAATGTGTCGTATTTAACCTTAGCAGTTCCTTTTCTTAGTTGGTTATTCCAAAGCTTAGGGACAACATTGGCAGTAAAAGTACTTATAAATCCGTTAAACTGAGTTAACAACTGATAATGAGGGTCTTGAAAGAATAAGGGTCTATTAGCCGCTTGAGGATTTTGAATCCTTTCATTGACAAAACGATAAATACCTGTTTGCATTTGTTCATTTATATCTCTAATGAGTGTATCAACTCTATCTCTTAGCTCTGCGGCATTAGCATCCTTATGTCTTTTTTCTATTAGACTAATAGCTGCTTGCTCTCTTACGCTAAGTTCTCTAATACCTTCATCCATAACCATTGCATTATCTGTTATATTAAAGAGAGGATCTCTTAATACCCCGTCTATCTCTATATATTGTTGATAAAGGAAGTCAACATCTATACCAAGGTCTGCTAATTGATTATATGTTCTTAATTCTAACTCATTCATTTCACTAAATTTAAAGAAACCATTTGCTTGTGGTGCAGTCTCTAAATTCTTTAAACCTGATTTAATAAAGTCAACAGCAAATCCAGCATTCATTCTTCTTTGAAATTGAGTAAACTGTTTTATACCTATTAATCTAAAAAATGTTTCATGTACTTTTAAAAAGGCAACATCTCTTTCTCCAGTAGCAAAACGATCAACAACAGTATTCATATCTTCACCAATACCTGATTGCTTAGTATACTTCTTTGTATTTTCATACTCATCAGTAGTTGCTTTTGCCCAGCTATTAGTCATCTGTTCCATAAGTCTACTGGTGGCTTGTTGCCATTCAACATCATCTTTTACATTGAAGTAAATCATAGCGGTTTCAGGAATAGAAGACAAAGTAGATAGCGAAAGACCAGCAAAGATAGACCAACTAGTTAAGAATCTATTAACCGCTGCCCATCTTGGGTCTTGAATACGATTAAAGTTACCATGTGTGCTATCTATAATTGCTTTTACATAATATGCAAATTGATCAATATCATCTTGAGTCCATTCTTTAGCTCCGTTAGGTCCAAGTTGCTCTTGTTCTAATTGATAAAATAATTTATTTAGCTTTGAACCTCCTTCCCCAAAATATTCTGTTGTAGAAACATATTTGGCTACTTCATTTTGAGCATTGTGTAATGACTCAAATATATTATCACTGCTCCAGTCGTTTATACCTTTCTTAGTACCAAAAGCTCCTGCAACCATATCTGATCTATCGGATAAAGTATAGGGAGTAAACTTTTGTTCTAATAAAGAGTATTGACCTTGATCGTTAGCCGTGCTTCGTTGAGTAATACTTTGGTACATTTCTTCTGCTTGAGTATCGTTACTATTAGTAGTATTTTTATACCATGTTTTAAAATTTTTAGGATTAGCCTTAACTTTTTGCCAATCAAAGCCTCTGTTACGCCACCAATAATTATCTTTTACAGTTGGTAACTTCCTTAAATTTCTACGTTGTGAAGCATCTTCCATCGCCATAGTATCATCAATAGCCATTTGCATTTTTTCATAAGAATACTGTAAAGACCTAGCACCATGATTAATACGTAATAGTTTATTTTCTGTTAAATCAATATTAATATCAAAACCATTTTCAACTAACTTTCTTTTTATCTCTGCTAAATATATATCTCGTTTAGACGAGTCAGTTTCCATATCGATTCGATATTTTTCTACTAATTTAAAACCATCAGACATTCCAAATGCTCTTAGCTGATTAGAAATATACTCAACGTTTTTAGTAGTGATAACTTTAAAACCAAAGGTTTGTGCTATATCATTTTCGTCTACTGGAGATTTAAAATCTTGTAGTAATTGGTCGTAGTATTGTTTAAAGTTCATTCCAGCGTGATAAACACCAGTAGTTATTTGACCTACTCTAGCAAAGATATCTAAACCTGTTTTACTTTTAACTAGTTTATTCATATCGACTGCAACTGCTTCTGATGCTTTAACTAGACGACCGAGTCCTTGGGACATGGCATCTACATAGTCGAATAAGCTATCATTGTTCTTAAAGAAATTACGAACACCCTTTTTAGTTGACTCATATCTGTCTGACATTCGTTTAACAATACTTGCATTTGATCTTGGCTTATTATCTACAGGGTCTATTGAGTTACCACCCTCAGTATAATTTAATCTTATTTCTTCTTGCTGAGTTATATCAGGATCTTTGGGCTTGTTTACTGTTTGACCGTTTAAAACTTTAAGTCTAATTTTTAATGCATTAACTTTTAATTTAAGATCTAAGTAACCGTTTTGACTAGTTGCACCTTTGTCTTCAAATATTTTAAGCTGACTTTCTAATTGAGGTAAAAGACTCGCTATCTGTTCCTTAGTAAAGTCTCTAGAGTTAAGGGTCTGATTAGTATCACCAACATTAAAACCAATAGTAACACCATCGTAAATACTTTGGTCATAATATATACTATTATTAAGGAGATGCTCTGATCCATCTTCTAATTTAATTATCTTACCACCTTTTTCACCAGTTTTTATTACAGTAGCTATATAAGGTTTACCAGCAGGATCATAGACAATTATCTGATCTTTATTTATTCCTTCTTTTTTAAGTACAGTAACATCTGTCTTATCAAACTCTTCTATATTTTGTTTAACAGTATTTATCTTTCTTCTTTCTTTAGCTAGCTTTTCAGAATCCTTTATTCTAGCTTGTTCGATTATCCTTTGGCGTTCCATTTGTGCTTGAACAAGGTCTGTCTTTAATAATCTATTCTTAGTCTGTTGATGTATATTACCTGCCGAAGAAAAACCAGTACCTAAGACACCACCTGCGATACCTGCATTTATAAATCTATTTGCAAGTTCTTTAGATGTGTATTCTTTGTCTGACATTAAGGCGGCATTAGCTACTTGAAGTCCTTCCTGTATAATCTCAGTTCCACTTTCTTTTAACATACCTCGAATAGCGGCTGCACCTAGCTGTGTACCTGAGAACCTAGCTAACTTAACAGGGTCTAGTCTAACTGCTAATTGTTTAGCGAGTTGTCCTTGTTCTGCTCTAGTGACATTAGCTACATGCTTAACCGCATCAGCAATAGATATTTTATCTTTACCAAGCTTATTACGGTATGCCGTTGCTACTGCTCGTATTCCTCCAGGAGCTAATAGCTTACTTGGAGTTATAAATCCTGACAGACCTAATCTCTCTAATGCTGAGATAGCTACACCAGTTGCAGTTGCTGAAACAAATTGAGCGATGCCTTTATCACCTTCCATTTCATTCCATGCCTGACCAGCATAAATAAGAGAAGGAGAGCCACTAACCATAGCTCTTGTAATGCCTGTTATTAGCCTAGCTGATTTAAGTGTAGCACCCATACCTAATGTAGTTGCACCTGTAAGACCTGCAATAGGACCAGCAGCTGCCATGGCTGCAAAGGTAGTTATCATATAAGGAGCGGAAGCTGCAGCATTATTCATAACATAAGAAAAGCCGTCTATAATTCCATCAACATCTTTATAATCCATCAGAGTGTTTGGAGCACTCATAGCCTCATTTCTAGCTCGTCTTGCTCCAGCTTCTCCAAGATTTTCTAACATCTCAAACCCAGTAGTTTGCCCTACTGCATCTGCATAACCCCACAGACCTTCTTTAATACCATCCCAGCCTACGCCCCAAGAAACAGCGGCTTGATTACCAATGCCGACTGCTTTATTCTCAAGGTTTCTGTCGTTTCTTCTAAACATTACATTAGTATTTAATTCAGGATCAAAGTATTCTTCATTAATCGCTTTTGTTTTAAATGCTAATCCTCTAGAATCAATAGCTTCTCTAACATCTTTGCTAGGCAAATCTCTAGTATTATTTTCGTTACCATATATAGCATTAAATAAATCATTAGCTCGTTTTAATTTTACCGCTTCAGCTGAAGTATTAGTATCAACATCAACTATCCCAGAGGCAACTAGTCTATTAGATATCTTAGAATTGTTTTTATTTTTTAATTCAACAATTTCTCTTTTACCTTTACTATTATCTACTCTTCCGAGTAGTTCCATAGTATCATAACCGCCTTCTCTGATAGCATCGATGAGGGCTTTCTTCTGGGCTTCAGCCCCTACTTGCCCTCTTTTAAAACGAGGATTGCCATCCTCATCTGTTACGATTTTAGATGTTTCACGAGCATTAATACCATCTAGACGATATCTATTCCCTTCGAGGTCTGCGACAGTATCTCCGTCAACTACTACGAAAGATTGTCCATTAAGTATTACACTATTGTCTTCCATCTAATTCTCCTTATTTAAGATTGCTTGGGTCTAAAAGTCTTGTAGCATCTTTTTTTGGTTTAGGTTGATTCATATCAAACAGCCATAGAGTAAAACCATCCCACCCTGGATCTGCTAAATTATTAGAGTAAGAACCATAGCTCTTCATGCTTAACCATTGCTCTTTAGCTCCTTCCCAGATATCCATATAACGTCTAGGGTCTTTTGTTCCTGATTCTCTTAATATTAGCTTCTCTAACTCTAATAAATTTTCTGGACTCGTTTTAGCAATATCTTGAGGTTGTATTATACTCTCTGTTTTAAGAGGAAGAATACGTTTGTTAAAATAACCCTCTATACCTGTAGGCTTTGGATTCTTTTTATCATCAACACCATTCTCCTTATTGTTATAATAAGTTCTTAATGCTTGATAATAATCAGATATGGCACTATCTACTTCTCTTCTATACAAGGCTGCTGTACTGTCATCTATTACTTTAAAGTGTTTTAAACCTTTGGTTAAAATCTTTTGAGCTTCATTTGCAATTTCAGTAGGAGACTCCTGTATCTTTTTCATCTTACTACCTTTATCAATAGCATTAACTGCATCTAAGTTTGCTTTAGCTACTGTAGTAAATTCCGTTCTCATTGTGGTTGCATCATGAAAACTAGGATTAAGTTTAGCAGTCTTTCCCTTTATAAGAGGATGATTTATACCAACATCAAAACCATTGCTAACATCTGCATCTGCAGGTATTACACCTTGTCTCTGTAAATCACGAGCTACATTTGCAGGTATTCTAACTCCATCTATTTTATTTGCTCTCTCTATTATTTGAAGCTTACCAAAATCTCTATGATATAATTCTCCCTTAAAGCCAGTAGCAGAAGTATCTGCTGCTTTTCTTTCTAATACGCTTATATCACCTGTCATAGCATATTTTTTCAGTGATTTTAAAGTAAAATCGTCACGAGCCTTTTCTGTAAGAGCAAACTTTTTAGCTGCTGCAAGATTAGCATCTACACGTTTGATGTAACTCTTCATGCCATAGTTTAAAGAAGCACCGTGATTGTACCCCATAGCACGAGAACCAGCATATATAAGAGCCATCCTTGCAAGTTCTTCACCGTCAAACATACTTGAGAAAGCATTTTTAAAATACTCCATAGATTTATCTACAATAAAACCACCAACTTCTTTAGCTTTATCTATAAACTTATCTGTAGGAGTCTTTCCTGGGTTCTTTCTCATATATTCAGCTACTTCTTCATTAGTCATTACTGTTTGATCTATATCTTCTTCATTAGCTAATTGATCTGAGATAGCTTTAGCTGCTTCTTTTTGTCTTTTTTCTTTTGCTTCTCTTTTAATTTTATCTTCTTCACTTTCAAAACCAAAAGATTTATCTATTTTTTCTTGTTTTATTTTCTTTTCTTTTTCAAATTCAACAATTCTTTTATTATAATTATCAAGATCTTCTTTCTTTTCTTTTAAATCATTTTCTAATTTTTCTTTAGTTTTAAGATCTTCTGAAGTAGGTTGTATTCCATTTTCTATTTGCTCTTTCATTCTTTTATTAAAAGCATCTAATTCTTTTTGAGAACTGTTTAATTTATTTTCTTTTATTTTTATTTGATACTTATCATTAATCTCTTTATATTTATCTGGAGAAGGATCAGGTAATACTACATCAAATATAGTTCCAGGGTCTTTTCCAGGGGCAGACTCAGGTACTAATCCCATTCCAAATATTTCTAATGGATAGCCTAATGCTCGTTTAAGTTGATTTAAATCACCTAATTGACCTTCCTTATAAAATTCAGGATTAAAAGGATTATAAGTTGTTTCTACTCCAGGAACTTCTTTATCACCAGTGCTAGCTTGAGCCGACATAAATCCGCTTTCCATAGGTGTATCATCAAATACTACTGGTCTAGGTTCAGGTAGAGGTACTTCACTCATAGCTGTTTCTACTATCGGTACTTCACCCATTGCTGCATTCACCTTACCAGCATACTCTTGACCACGAAGACCAAGTTCTTCTTGACCCATTTTAGCCTTACGAACATTACCTACTCCTGAGTGGTAAGCTGTTATCACTTCATCTCTAGTGAAATCAGGATTAGCCCTCATAATACCTTCAAGATATTGTTTAGCAAATGCTCTAGATTTATTAGGATCAAAACGATCTTCTAGTGATATAGGCGTTACTCCATATCCAGGCTGTTGTGCTGTTGCAGGCATAATCTGATATTGACCACCAGCTCCTACACCTGATAATGCGTTAGGATCACCACCAGACTCTACTTGTTTGATAGCATCAAGCATAGTATCATCAATGACAAAACCACCTTCTTGTTTATAGCGTGGCTGAGTGTGTTCCATACCCATAACGTTTTGACCATCTAAAGCTCTGCTTCTCATTTTAGAAGCTTCAGTTGCTGTAATTGGATTATCATAATAAGCGTTAGGCATATTTATATTTTTATCTTTCATCATTTGAAGTAATTGATCTTCATTATACTGCATACCATTATATATGCTAGGTATGTTACCGTATTGATCACCTCTTTTTATAGTAGCTCCTTGTTCAGAAGCATTTTTACTACCTACAAGATTACCCATTGGTCCTGTCATAGGCGAAGAATAGATATCTCTACCAACAATAGTTTGTTTACCAGTAGGTTGACCTATGTATTTACCTTTATCTGCGTAACTAGGTATTGGTCCACCTTGCTTCTTTTGAATAGCACGACCCATATCATTGAGTTCATCTAGCATTGGTTGTACGCCAGGAAGTCTTGATGCTTCAGCATTAACTACGTTCTCTCCAGGAGTAAGCATAGCAGGAACAGTATCAGTTCCCTTTGGTTTAAACACCGAAGGATCTACTTCTTGTTGACCTTCTGGCTTAGGGATCTCTTGCATAGAGGGTACATCGAATTCGTAAGAAAACATATTTCCATACCTATCTTTCTGTGTGTACTTTTTAAGTATATTCATTATGCTCTCCTAAAGTAATCTTCTAGTGGGTCTTGAAGTAATGGGTTAGGTGGTATATTGTCTCTTGTTCTTTTTAAACCTCTTGGTAACATCAATCCTCCTGTAAAGGTGTATCCTCCAGTGGCATCACCGCCTACTCCTCCTCCTGGTCCACTATCTGAACCACTTCCTTGAGCACCACTACCAGTGCCAGAGTCATTTTCATTGTTATTGTCATCGCTAGATAACTCTCCCATGCCTGGACCTATCCCTAAGCTTGAACCTGCTACACCGCTTCCAATACCCATTCCTGTATCAACATTACCTGAATCATCATCATCAGGATCGCCAGATGGTCCTCCTCCATCCCCTGCATCAGGTGCAGATGGATTGCCAAATTCAAATCCAAAAATACTAAATTTATCATCTCCCATAGATCTATCTGATATTGCATTATTAGTAGTAGGACTACCTTCTCCACCTTCAATAACTACAGGAATAGTTGAGTCTGTAGTTGATGTTGTGCCAGTGTCATAATTAAACCCAGAAGTTGGTGGAGCTACAAAAGGATTATTACCATAGCTATCGGCATACAACCAACCGAAATCAGGCTGAACTGGGCTATAGCCTTCTCTGAATTGAGAAAAGTTTGCACCGCCTGTTCCTCCAGGAGCTCCTGAGTCTAAGGTTTCTCCATCTCCAGACTGAGCAACAGTTGTAGGAGCAGATGTTTCTTCGATAGGTGCAGTTTGATCTAAGGTAGTTTGACCAGAAAGAGGTCCACCTGTTTGACCAGCAGTACCTAATGAAGTTGTTGGACTTGCAAAGCTTTGTGGTCCATAACGATTACCGTATTTATATTGTATAGAATAGGTAGGTTGATACGGAATAACCGCTCCCTTTTGATTATTAACCATAACAATCTCCTATGTATTTATTGGTTTATACATCTCATCACTATATGTTGTGTCAGCACCGTATGGGTCTACCATAAGTGGTGGTCTCATCTTTGGCATTGGCATCTGACCTTGAGCTGCTTCAGTCATACTCTCGGCAATTATCTCATCGTATAACTGATTAGGATCTGGTTGATTATTCATCAATGCCATTGCTTGTTGTTTTGTCATCCCTACTTGACCGCCTTGCTCGAAACCACGGGCAGTATAGCCTTGGTCATCAATAGGGTATCCGATATAATTAGATGTTAGTCCTGATGCAGAAGTATCAAGAGGAGCATTACCTACGTCATACATTCTTTTAGCTATAGGGTCATCAGTAAAAGCCATTCTAGCAACACCAGCTTGCATAGGAGTTGTCACTCCTAAACCTGCTCCGTAATCTGAAACAATCATAGGATATACAAAATCTTGTTGTTTTCTTAATTGTCTTAATCCTTCACTAAAATTTCTACTGCTTTGAGTTTTATTTTTACTAGTCATTACAGGCTCTTCTAATCGATCAGCTTTATTACGAAGCATACGTATATTATATTCCCTTGAACCAGGTACTTGATATCCATCAGCATGATACTGCGTACTCAACGGTCCAACCATTCCACCTTCATTAAACAATCCAAGTGCTTTACCAGCAAGTAATCCTGCACCGATATACGGAACTGCTGTTCCTAATGCTGCCATTCCAGCACCTCCAGCTACTGAAGGAGCTAGTGTTTGACCTGCAAGAGCGACTTCAGCACCACCCATTCCCATAGTTGCTGGATTAGCTGCAAGTGCCGCTGCGTTAGCTGCACCAGCACTCGGAGCTAGAGCACTAGTTATTCCTTCAGTTATTCCTTTTTGACCAGCATCTAATGCACCTGACATAGCTCTTTGTTTAGCCATATTTGCCATTTGAGTACCTACTCCTGGGTTTTGAGATAAAGGAGCTTGAGTTGCTTGAAATTGATTTTGATTTACTGCGTATTGTTGAGCTCTTTTTATTGGGTCATCTATTGCAAGTTCCATTACTTACCTCCACCAGTTGTTGTAGTTGTTCTCCCACCAGCACCTGTCACTGCTTGAAGTCCACCTTTAATAAGATTACCTTTGGCATCTAAAATATTTTGTGCTTGTTTTTGGTATGCAGTGCCTGCTGTTCCTAGCCTTTCAGCTCCTTGGGCAACATCCTGTTGTCTTTGTAACTGTTGCTTCATAGCCAAGTCACCTAAACCTGCAGCAGTAGCTCTTTGCATTCTTGCAGAACCTAAATTACCAGACATTGCTCCTTGAAGTTCAGAAGCCTTTTGTAAATCCATAAGAGCATCTCTATTAGCCCTACGCATATCATAGACACCACGACCTTTTATCATATCTCTTGCAGTCTGTTTTGCATAACCCAAAGATTCTTCTTGAGCAGGATCAAATCCAGCGACAATCTCTTCATCTCCAGCTAGCTTTGTGTTTATATCGGTGGTTAGATTCTTTAACATATCAACGATATAAGGTCTAAACTCTGGATCAACTCCTGAAGTTTGAGTTTGACCACCTCCACCGCCTCCTCCACAGCATACATTGCTATTTATTTTATTAGCAAGAGCTTTAGGAAGATCTGTAGTATCTTGTCTCATGTCATAGATACCTAGATTCGGTTCATAATTATTCATTCTTATTCTCCTGTATCACACCTCTGACCGAGACATGTGTTTTCGTATTATATCTTTTAGCTAGAAACTTAGCATATGCTTGTCCTTCTTCCTCTGGTCTAATTGAGTCTGCTCTCCAAGAATTACCACCATTCTTTTTTATATGCTTTATCATATAATCAAATAGTCGATATACTGTAAAAGCATTATTATAGTTATGATCAACTATACAGTCTCTAACATCCATTATATATTCAAGATTATAAGTATCTATATAACTAGATGCCGATAGAAAACCTCTAAGTTTATTATCGACATAATCACCAATAACCAAATAATGTGGACTCTCTTTTTGTTTATGGACTAAATCTAAAAAATAATTAATCCACGCAGCTTCATTTCTTTTCTTATCTCTATATTTATCCATGTCTACGGAGGCATTCATAAGATTTATAGCCTCCAAGACATCATTATCCCCTATAATTTTTATCATGTATTTTTTAACCTTTCTTTTAGATCAGCAAGACTACTTGCATTCTGTATAGCAGTTAGTATTTCCCTTATTTTATCTTCTTGATTATTAACTTGACTAGTTAAATTAGATAAAGAAAAATTAAGACTACTATTATCAGTTACTGGAGGTTCTAATAAAGCCATTATCTAGTACCTCCCTTTAGTATCTCTAACTGTAATCCTGATATATGCCATTCTCTATCATTTGCTGGACTATAGTCTAATGCCGCATCATCAATACGATAATTGATAAATCGACCTTGAACTCTAGCATCTACTTTATAATCAGTAGCAACAACAAAGCTATTAGTTATGAGCTTAGCATCATTAGGTTCAGTATTTGTTAACAATGATTCTGTTCCTGAAGCATTAGTACCTCTTGTTCTTATATGCAGAGTTGCTCTTAAAAGATCATTTGTAACGTCTTCTCTAGTAGCTCCGTCTGCCCATAAAACCATACTATTTACAGTCTCAGTATTGAATGTTGTAGTAATTGACAACTGATCTCTCTCAAAGAAAGAGACATACTTAGTTCCTGCAAAATCAAATCCAAGATCAGCAGCTCTTAATCTATTGCTTGCTCCCTCACTTTGAACAAATAAAGGAAACTTCTTTAGATCACTTACTTCACTAAGACTCCAAGGTCTTATATTTGATAATGTAGTATTAGTAACACTAGTAGATGCGAGGGTTGAATCTGTCCCTGCAACTGTTGTACCATCTCTATTAGCACTATGAAATGTACTTCCAACTGGTGCTGTTTGAGCTTCTGACCCAGTGCTCACTACAAAGGATTCAACATAATTAGTAGTTGAACTGTATTGTAATGGCTTAATAACAACCGAAGTTGGATTTACAGAATCATTTGCTACAACACTAAGATTATCTGTATAAGGTGCTAATGCTGTTACAACATCTAATAGTATATTTTCAGAAGATAATGCTACTCCATTAGGATCAGTATTAGTAGTACTTGCATCGTAATAAGCTGCTAAATAAGTAGCATCATCACTAAGACCTGTATCTCCATATCTGCTTTCACCTGCTCCATTTATACCACTTAAAGGTTCTAAGACTAGTCTTCCTGGACCTTCACCATAACGTTTATCTAAAACAGTTGTGCTAACTCCATTATTTATTATTTTTAAAGTAGCACGAGTAAGTGTTGAATAAGATGGAGAAGCTCCTGTATTAGTTGTTACTCGATTTGCAACAGAATTACCATATAAAACAACGGCACTATTATTATTAGATGCTAAAACTGGATAAGTATAACCATCTCTAGCAGTTCCAGGAGTTATTGACCAAGTTATAGGGTCTACATTTGGTGCAGCATCTGCTGGTGGTCTTGCCCAAGTCATTGAAAAATTTGATTGATCAATTGTTGGTATAAAATATTTTATTGGTTGACCAGGACCGCCAAAAGAAGCATTATAGTCATCTCTTATTTTAGCCATAATAACATTATTATTTACTTCCTCAGTAGATTCAGTTGGTGAAGTACTGTCAGGAATATATTTACCAGTAGATAAGGTTGTAGTAAAACTTTCTCCTAAAGGAAAATTAAAAGTAATTGTATCTGCAGTTCCTGCTGCTCTAGCTTGTCTATTTAATTGAAATAACACCTCTGCTGGAGGTATTACAGCAGTGTCGTTTACAGTAAATACAGGAGCAGTAGTGCCTACAATAGTACCGCTATCATCTGCTAATATATATTTTCCACCGAATGGAGAAGGTGCATTATTTATAAAACCTGCTACCGTGTATCCTTTGTCAGGATATCTAGTATTAATAAAATATGTAATTTTATCTCTAAGATTTGAGGCTGTAAGATATCCATCAAAATATAGTGGATAGACAGCATCTGGATTAGCTGCGACTCCTCTAAGTGTTAGGCTTCCAGTTATCTCTGGTTTTCCAGAAACAGTAGTTCCTGCAGCATCTTGTATAATTGTATTAGGAACTGGAAAGTTAGCTCCAGTTAAAAGACTTGGAGAAAGTCTACTAAACTCAGGCTGATCATCTCTATAAGTTCCAGTTGTTGAGTTAGTTCCTTGCGAGTAATAAAACACACCATTAGCTGGTACAGTAGCTGATCCTGAAGAAGTTGTAGGAAAAACAGCCCTTGGTCCTGTAGATTCTGCAACTATGCGTATACTATGACTCTCTCTATAAGCAAAATATTTAGTGCTAAATGCTGGATAAGGACTATAAACTGTTGGAGTTTGATTATTCATTTTAGTTACAATATCATCTAATATGCTTGCAAGTGTTGTTAATCCAGGTGTTAAGGTTACTCCAATAGTTGCATCAGTAGTATAAATAACCCAAGTGAGTGATTTAACATTTCCATTTACATCAGTTCCTGAAGAACTATAAGGATATCCACTTCCACCAGTTGATGCATCTCCAGGAAACCAAGAAAAGTGTATTATTTGTCTTTTTGATCTTGTATCTGGAGTAAAAGCAGTAGAAGTAAGAAAATCATATCTAACTTTTATATCGTCATGTGCTTTTAATGTCCACCATCTTTGATCTAAAGTAGTTGGTGCTGGATTTGTAGCAAATACAGTAGTTTGTATTTGAGCATTACCTACATTAGTGTAACCAGCATTTCCGCTGTTTCCTGTTAAGGCTAATGTAGCCTCAGGTATGCCTCCACCTACGATAGGTCCAATATCACCTGCTTTAACTTCATTGAGATCTCTTATTGTCCAAGTATTATCTCTATAATTGTAGATAAGAGCTTCATCACAATTACCATTAGTAGACTGAATAGTAGGATAATTAATCCATATTTCATTTAGTCTATGATTTTCTAAAACAAATAGATTATCAAGATATGACGGATTGATATTATTATAAAAGTAAGTTCGAGTTCTACTATCACATAATGACTTAATATCCGCTGGATTTCCTGTAAAAGAATAAATGTCGTTTTTACCAACAACAAAATGTCTACCATCATATTCGGCTACCGCTTTATTCGTCATAGCCCCATATCTTTCTGTTACAGATGAAAAAGAAACTGGAGTATTTATATTTCCAGTTAATCTTATTTGATGAATTCCTTCTGTACTATAAATATAAAAATTACTTTGTAATGTTTTCATATCTTTAATAGCACTAGTTTCTGAGAGGGTATATTGTTCTGCAGTGCTAACACTGCTTGCAAATGGATTCCAATTTGTTGGAAATCCACCTGTAACAGCCACATCAGAAATATTTATAACACCAGGGTCTCTCCTTAATGTTATAGCTGGATTTAATGAATCTGTAGTTTTAATATTACCTGCAACTAATAAATTACCAAAGGCTTCAATAATGCCGCAAGAGATTCTTACAGGATTTCTAGTCCTTACTTGAATTTCAATCCCATCATCCTCAACTAAGCCACCTATGTGGAGTACTGTAATGCCAGTATCTTCATTATAATATATCTGATAACTACCAGAGGTAACTGAAGGTAAATTAGAATTTCCTGGATATGCTCCTGGAACAAAATTGCTAGGTATACGAAAGTCATTGCTCTGAGTTGGTGGAGTAGATCCTGAAGGTGGAGGATTACTTCCTGCAGGAGTTCCTGCTTCTGGCTCTAATACTGTTGTTGTTCCACTGGTTATTTTCTTTACTAAAAGAGAATTTGATTCAAAATCTACTTCTTGACCTATTGCAAAAACTGGTACCAATGCAGAATCCGCTGACCAAACATCTTTAATTGTTTCTCCTTGACCAAAATAATCATCCCATCCAGGAAGTCTTAGTAATTCAATGTCTGTTATTGCAGATGCTTCTGGGTTTAGTTTAATATGATAAGGGCTATCTACACCGTTATTTAATACAAAAGCAAATCCACCTCCAAATAGGGTGTGACCCCATTTATCATATGATACTGAAAAACCAGAATATAATTTAAAGGTTATAGTAGTTGAACTTAATACTTCATCTGTACCTTTGTCTATCGTTATATCTGTTCCGTTTATTTCTGTTACTCTAGTACCTGCAGGGATCCCTACTGCCTCTACATAATAACCTACTTGTATACCTGTATTAGCAGAAACAGTTATTGTAGTTGAACCTACAGTTGCCTGTGTTGCAGTTAATCCAGTAGTAGTATCTAATTCAGTACCTATAGGCGGGGTTATATCTCTTCTAAGGTAGCCTGAATCAGTACTTTTAATTGCATTTTGAATAAATACTTTTTGACCTACTACTACTTCAGTGCTTTTTAATACAAAGTCACGAACAGTAATATAATAGCATTGGGTAGGAGAAATACTAGGTTCTTCCCAGACAGCAAAATATTGAACAGCCCCTAGTTTGTAACCTGTAGGTACATCATCGTCTAATTCTAGGTTAGTTAATAATAACTCACCTTCCATTTTTCTTATTGCACCAGACTTAAATCTAACATTACGAACATTTGTCATAATATTAGGAGCAAGGGCAACAGGTGGTGTATCAAATACAACACCTTTTGATGCTACATCTGTCACAGAAATTATATTATCAATATCTTCTGCCATTTATTTCTCCCTTTGTTCTTTTCTAAGCACACTCTCTAATGCCAGTTGTTGGGTCGATAAAGCAAGCTTCAACCTTGTCTTCTTCTTGAGCCACTTCCTCAACTTCGCCAGATACCTTCTTTTCTTCTTCCACGGTTTCGTTGAAGATTCCAAATCGTTTTCCATCAATACGGAACGTAGTACACCCTTTCGCCCCACCTTTCCATGCATTAACATATACTTGTTTGAATGAATCATAATCGACATCACCACTTACGTTACAAGTTTTTGAACATGCACTGTCAATATAGTGTTGAGCTAATAATAACACTTCTAAGTGATCATTAACACTAATACTATCTGCAGTACGACCCTCTACTCCATGTGAGTAAGCATAGTCTTTTACGGTTTCAACAACTGGACCATCAAATGTCTGTATTGTTCTATCATATTTATGACTAAAAACAGGTTCAATCCCTCCACTAACATTATCACTTATTATACTAATAGTACCAGTAGGTGCTATCGATGTAAGATGGCTATTGCGTATTCCATATTCTCTTATAAGACTTTGAACTGAAGCAGGCAATGACCTGATATAATTACTTTTAAGGTATTCTTTTCTAAATAAAGGAAAAGCACCTTTCTCTTTTGCTAATTCAGCAGAAGCTTTATAGCAGTTATCTCTTAGACATGCGAATATTTTTTCTGCCCATGCTAAAAACTCTTTTGATGCATATGGATAGCCAAGCATTTCACCAGCATTTGCCATGCCTGTGACACCTAATCCCATACGTCTTTTATTCTTCGCCTCATCTTCTTGAGCTTTTAGTGGATATATAGTTCTATCGACAACATTATCCATGGCTCTGACAACTGGGCTTATATCTTTTTTAAATTGACTAAAATTAAAGACATAACCACTAGAGTCTTTCTCAAGATATTTAGTCAAGTTAAATGAACCTAATAAACAAGCACCATAGGCTGGCAATGGTTGTTCACCACAAGGATTAGTTGCGTATATCTCTTCACAGTACCATAAATTATTCATCTCTTTAATACGATCAATGAATAAAACTCCAGGCTCTGCCCAATCCCAAGTTGACGACATTATTTCATCCCATACCATTTGGGCTGAAAGAGAGCCACGATGCTCACCGTTAAAGTAAAGATCATAATCAGAACCACTGTCCAGAGCTTCCATAAATGCATCTGTAATCCCGACTGATATATTAAACCCTGTGAGCTTATCATTATTACGTTTAGCTCGTACAAAGTCAAGTATATCTGGGTGATCTATTCTAAGCACACCCATTTGTGCACCTCGTCTATGTCCAGAGCTAGCAATCGTTTGACAAACAGCATCAAAGACTTGCATAAAAGAAATAGGTCCACTAGACTTACTATCAAGAGACTTTATATGATCTCCTCTAGGTCTTAGCTTACTAAAGTCATAACCGATACCACCACCCTTTCTCATAGTCTCAGCAGCTTCACTTGCTCTTTTCATAATACATTCCATGCTATCTTCAATATCACCTGATACAAAGCAGTTATAAGCAGTTGTAATACGGTCAGAACCTATAGCTGATTGTACTCGACCAGCAGGTAAGAATCTCATCTCTCCTAATATATCTTCTAGTACGAATCTATGTTCGTCCCCATCTGAAAGTGTTCTTGCTATCCTCTTTATTTTATCATCGAAGGTCTCTCCCTTCTGTCTATATTTCATTTCATCTATTTCTTGAGCGATGGTCATAGTTGGACCTTCGTAGTTTCTATTTCTTAGCATATTCTTACCTCTATTGTTAATGACGGACTACCCCTTAAAGGGTGTTTTTTATGCTAAGCCTGATACTCTCCAGTCTTTATCATTTCAGTAACTTCTATAGCTCTATCACCTACTTGTTTAGCCCAATTTGAATCCATCATTTCAATAGCTGCTGTATCGTAATCATGTGCTTCTAATGCAGCCATAGCATTTTTAAACTTCATTGTAGTGCCTATGCCTACATTAAATACAAAGTTAATAAGAGCCTCTTGTCTCACTTCGTCTAAGTCGTTATGCCAAGGAATATAATCATCCATGAGTTCCTTAGTTCTCTCTATATCATTCTGTAATAAGTAATCTATTTCATCTTTAGATAAACCTACATCTTCTAGGTTTCTTCCTACGCCTATTGTCCATTTATCTGCAGTACATTTATAAAGTGTATCTTTAACACCTTCATGCCTTTTTAATGTCTCTATAAGTTTGCTCATGCTTTCCTCGCTTTAGTTATTTTCTTTTTAGCCTTTGGAGTATTCGCTGCAAACTGTTTACCTTTTTTAATAGCCGCTCTTTTCGCCCTAGTGGTTGCAGCGTGTTCAGCTGAAGTGAGAGATCGAACAGCCGAAGATGGCATATACCTTTCACCAGTAGCTTTCGGACCTTGTATCGAAGGCTTGCCACTTTTTGTCCTCCATTTTTGTTTTGTCCATTTTTTTAGACTTTTTTGTTGTTTAGTTAATGCCATTACGACTTGTATCCTCCTCCTTTAGCCTTATACTCCTTGGCTACCATCTGCATTTTCCTTGCAGATATCTGTCCAGGCTTACCACCTTTGTTGCCTGCAAGTATTCTTGTATAAATGCTCTTTCTCAGTCCAGGCTTAGTGTAGTTGCCTGATGAATTAACTGTTGATTTCTTTTTTAGTGGTACTTTCTTTTTTCCATTCATAATCATCAGTCTCCTTATGACAAATACAATTACATTCTTCTAAATTACATTCATATAGTGCACAAGTTTCACATCTCATTTATTAACTACCCTTTTAACTATACTATATTCTAAGTGGCTTATTAATATTTTTCGCATATTCTCTGCTCTTTGTCTATCTGTAAAAGAATATTCTCTAATATCGTCACTACTTAATCTAATAGAAAAGTTATAGAAAGC
>Ga0222718_10001140_pt1 | contig 26467 bp, 31 predicted proteins | sample C33_27DmetaG_FD_165045 | JGI IMG/M metagenome (GOLD analysis project Ga0222718, IMG submission 165045) | Estuarine water microbial communities from San Francisco Bay, California, United States - C33_27D | ecosystem: Environmental > Aquatic > Marine > Unclassified | place: USA: California...
ATTACAGCAGGCACACGAGAAGAAAGACAAGACTTGGAATGAACAAGCGGACAGGTTCTTCAACTACATGATGGACAACTTCGAGACAGAGTTGGTTGTTATGGGTGCGAAGATCGCCTTGACGAACTACAAACTTCCGTTCGATCCTAGCAAGTTGAAATCATTTGATAGGTTCCATAAGAAGTTTGGCAAGTACGTCATAACTGCTATGGAGTCTAAATAATGGTTGATTATCACGATCAGAAAATAATAGACAAATTGGTTACCGCAAGGATCGCCTTACTACTGAAGCATCCGTTCTTTGGCAATCTCGCAACTAGATTGAAACTGGTGAACGCAGACGACTGGTGTCCCACTGCTGGCACAGATGGCAGACACTTCTTCTACAACACCAAGTTCATAGATTCACTCACACCCAAAGAAGCAGAGTTCTTGTTTGGACATGAGGTGTTGCACAATGTATTTGAACACATGCTGGTGAGGATCGGAGACAGGGATCCACAACTTTGGAACATCGCGGCGGACTATGCCGTTAACCAGATCCTGAAAGATTCAAACATTGGTGAGATGCCCAAGGGCAAGAAAGGTGAGAACAAAGGCTTCCAGGACGACAAGTACAAGGACTGGGCGTCAGAGAGAATATACGATGACATCTACAAGCAGGCCAAGAAGAACGGCAAGAAGATGTTGGAGAAACTGGGCGAACTGATGGACGATCACCAGGAATGGGGCAAAGGTGATGGTGCAGGCGAGGGCAAAGGCAATGACAAGAAAGGTGCAAAAGGTGGCAAGCCTGTGTACACCAAAGAAGAATTGAAGAAGATCAGAGATGAAGTAAAAGAAGCGATGGTGAGTGCGGCACAGAGCACGGGTGCAAGTAACCTACCAGGTGCCCTACAGAGACTGGTCAAGGATCTCACAGAGCCCAAGATGGACTGGAGAGAGATACTGCAACAACAGATAATGAGCACATTGAAGTCGGACTACACTTGGATGAGACCCAGCAGGAAGAGTTGGCACACATCTGCCATACTGCCAGGACAGAACAATGACGAGATGATTGACATATGTTTGGCCTTGGATGCCAGTGGTAGTATCAGCAACGAACAATGTAGAGAATTCCTTACAGAAGTTAAGAACATAATGGACCAATACAAAGATTTCAGAATACATCTTTGGTCATTTGATACTGCGGTATTCAATCCAAAAGTGTTCACACCAGACAATGCAGACGAGTTGTTGGACTATGAACTGGGTTCAGGTGGCGGTACGGAGTTCGAATGTAATTGGGACTACATGAAACAAGAAGGTATAGAGCCCAAGAAGTTCGTGATGTTCACAGACGGTTGGCCTTTCGAGACGTGGGGTGACGAACACTACTGCGACACAATATTCTTGATCAACAATCCATACGAGAGAGACATAGAGGCTCCCTTCGGAATGACGGTGCAGTACGATGATTAGATTACTCTGGGAAACTTTCAAGGACTGGTTCTTCAACGAGGTATCAATCTCCATAATGAGTTTTGGATTGCTGGTTATAGCCCTATGGAGTTACCTGTCATGATCAGTGCGATCGTAAAAGCCACAATCATCATGGCGTTGATATTGATAATTTTAAACTGGATGTTGTAATGATGATGTTTCCAAACACTAACCCATACACCGGCAAACTGGAAAAGGTTAAAAATCTACGTAACTGGATGATAGACGCGGCCACTATATTGTTCGACGACAGCAAGAACGATCTGAGGGCATTGCCAAAGACAGTGAGACTGCAAATACTTTTGACATTGAGTTTCCTTTGGAGCACTGCATTCACAATCTATTTTTGGGGTATTAGGACCGACATATGGTTGGGTTGGTTCTTTGGACACCTTGGGGTGATATTTGTTGCCTACTACACGTTCAAACAATTCCACGGAAAGGCACACACAATGAAAGCCAACAAGGAAGAACCTCCAATGTACGATGATGTTTGGGGTGCCTGATGAAAGTGAATCCAAACAACTTCTTCAAAAGAGAACTAGACATATTACCACCACACTTCGTGAACACAGTAGTGAAGGCACACGAAGCCGACATAGAAAAGATGCGTAAGTGGATCTACGAGAACTGCCATGGCAGATACTCAATTACCAAAGATGTTGTATACAAAGGCGATCAATCAAGATCGGTCACTGTACTTGGTTTCGAGAATCCAGGTGATCTAACCCTGTTCGCATTGAGCGGTATTGCCCAAATAAATCAAAACTAACCGTTGCACTCCATAACTAATTTTAGTATAATATACGTATATTAATACCAATTGCAATTAGGAGAAATAACAAATGGCAACAAAAAAGAAAAACTTGAAAAAGTCTGCCAAGACAACTGCACCTAAGGAAACAGCGACGGCTCAACCACAGGCGGCACAGGCACAGGCTCCACAACCGGATCCAACTGCTTTATCAATCGGCGACTTAAAGAATCTTTCTACCATACTTGACGTGGCATCCACAAGGGGTGCGTTCAAGGCCAACGAGATGGCGGGTGTAGGATTCCTATACAACAAACTACAGGCGTTCTTGGCCAAAGTGGCACCAGAACAAACACCTGAAGGTACAGCAGGGGCAACGGCACCAACAACGGCGCCAGCGACTGCGGAAGGAAAATAATGGCAAACTTAATGAACGTTAACGACCAAGCCATGCCAATGGGTGCAGACTCAGGAGCAGGTGAAGGTCAGACAGGTCCAAAGAGACACTTCAAACACATTGGAGAGCTCGTGGACGGTGGAGCGAAGGTAGTAATCATGTACAGGACTGTACCTGGTGAACCCAACAACTGTCTAGTGGTAGGAACAAAGTTCTTGCCGGACATGTACCACAATGCATTGATGAAGGCTGTAGAATCAGAAGGTGGACAAGACGCTGACGAATTTGCAGATTTCGCCAGCAGACAGACATTCCCAGACGGAACAAACATGTTGGCAATGATGCACAACGACAACTACATCAAGAAGTTCAAGACCAACGAGATAATGGTCACTTTTGGCAACACTGCCGAAGGTAGGATCCTTCTCAACAAGTTGAATGAGATGGTTGCAAAAGAGAAAGGCACGACCGTGGAAGCCATGGCCGCTGATCCTGATGCACCAGCGCCAGTAAAGAAGACCACCAAGAAAGCGGATGCCAAAAAGACAACCGCCAAGAAATAAGACATGGGTACAGTTGACGCAAGATTTCGTCAAGGAATGGCCGGAGGTTCTAGAGGGACTACATTTCCAGAACATGCCGGTCAAGTACCTTTTATACATAGACATCATACTCAAAAATAACATCACCATACACTACGACATAGCCAAGGAACTAAAGAGTAAGAAACAGGAAACCATCGCTAGGTTCCTGAGAAAGACAATAGAAGAGAACTATATCAAGATTAAGAGTGTGGACATGAAATTTGACATACCCGCCTTGAAGAGAGACATGGAATCCAAGACTTCGTTAATAATGGCTAAGACTTTCAAGAAATAGAATTAAATTTTTCAATCACGTAACCAATCTCATCATCTGTCATTAATGGCCAACAAGGTAGACTTAGTATAGTCTTTGCAACATGATCAGTATTCTTCAAATGATCTTTGTTATTGTAAACAGGTTGTGCATGACAACCCAACGGCCACATCACTCCTGTTTGTATGCCAAGATCTTGTAATTTACTTTGCACACTTGACCTATTTCTTACTTGTACTGTGTACTGGTTATAAACATTATCGCACCAGTCTGCAGTCTTTACCATTGTGTCGATGTTAAGTTCTTTGTCGTATATAGAAGCAATACGTCTCCTATCTTTGTTATGTGCATCGATTTTGGTGATCATGTGGTTGAGAACATTTGCTTGTATAGAATCTAGTCTTTCATTCCATCCTAGAAATTCGTGAACATATTTGTCTGTACGACCATGATCTTTAGACATAGATATTTTATCGATGTAGTTTTGATTGCCAACGACAGCACCACCGTCTCCAAAACACCACATATTTTTTGCCGGGTAAAAACTAAAGCAAGTGAGATCATTATAGGTGCCATTTAGTTTGCCTTTGTATTTTCCTCCAAAACTCTGTGCGGCATCTTGCACCACCGGTATGTCGCCCGCGATATCTTTAATCGTGTCCCAGTCACATGTGTGCCCAAATATATCGACACCAACTATTGCTTTGATATCTTTTTTTGCACTCAATATACCTGCCAGCTCGTCCGTGTTAATTGTGTAGTTGTCTTTGTTGCAGTCGGCCCAAACTATTTCTAGTCCCAACTTACTTGCCATCTCTGGTGTGCTTATAAAAGTGAAACTCGGAACTATTATTTTATCACCAGGTTTCAAACCAAGACATTCATATGCCAGAAGCAAGGCACTTGTACCACTGCTCACCCCAACAGCAGGAGCACCGCAATATGCACTCAAACTTTTTTCAAATTCGACGACCTTTGGTCCTTTTATAAACCAACTATTATCAATGCAGTCTTGCACGGCTTTGTCTAGTTGTGCCTTTGACTCTTGATATATCCTGTTTAAATTTGCGTAGGGGACTTCCATCTCTTCTCTAATTCTTGTTTCCAATCTAGGCCTTGTGCTTTATATTGTTTCGCTTCGTGTATTAACAAAGTGGTTGTGTGATCGAACGCATCGAGGAAACTGACATCAAAAGGCTGTGCCTTGATCCCAGGACCTTGCAGATGCTGTTTGACTATGTTTGCTACTTTCGAGTCTTTTATGTTTCCAATGATGTAGCGATCACTGCCGGGTCTATCAAGGAAACCTGTTTCATGATACACATACAAGTTCCCCAAACTATCTATGGATGTTGCTATCTGCGGCCACCCGTGTTTGTCCATTTGTTCGTGTGTGGACATTTTGATAGGACCTGTTGGTTTGCCGTGTCTTACCGAGTGCAAGGCATATCCATAGTCTATATGCACATCCGTGTGTTGTTCCACTTCAAGAAAGATTTTATGTAATTTTTCACGTTCCTCATCTGAGATATAATTATTCGATTGGGAAAAATCTTCCCTCAATGTTATAAAAGAAATTTTAAAATCTGACACAATGTTAATGTCTTCAATCATTTTAAATACACTTCTCACCTCTTCACTGTGCCCTGGCAGTATTATCCAGTTCACCCCTAGTTTTATCTTGCTTCCTGTTGTTGGAACTTTTTTACAGAAGTCCTTTAGGTTCCTGGTTACGATATCAAATGCTTTTTTATTTTTTGTTACCCTGTAATAACTTTCTTGATCATACCCATATAGACTTACACGCATCACCTCTAGGTCCAGGATGCCTGGTTGCTTTTCCAAAAAGTTTTGAGACAAAGCGTACCCATTTGTGTACATCTGCATCCGGAACCCCTGGCTGTTTCCGTAACTGATAATTTTACCTATGTGTGGATTTGTAAGAGGCTCCAGCCCTCCACTGATCCTAAATCTATCTTGCCAAAACCTTCCTTCTTTAGGATCTTGATCAATTACCTGTTTAAACACTTCAAAGCTCTTATCTATATCCCCCGACTGATATTTCGCATTGTAGTTCCTGCCACAGAAAGTGCAGAAAAATTGACAAGTCATCCCCGGATACAAACCAATCCTGTTGGGATACGAATAAGTTCCTTCAACGGCATGTTCCAACGATCCGTTGTTTAGCAAAGGCATAATAGTGTTGTTCCAATACCTATTTGAACGGATTTGATCTTTTTCGTGTTTGTAACCTAATCTCATTGTAGTGTTTATCCGTGCCTTTCCTCGAAGTATTTTTTAATCCAATCAAAATCATAACTGCTGTATGGATCGTTGCCCTTCTCTAAGAAGTCCAAGGCGTCCAACGCACCCTTGTTCACCCAACCAGCATTGTCTCCTTTGCCCAGGGTCAGCCATTTCTTTAACCTGAAGTTGCTCTCCACTGTTGGTTTTTGCAATTTCAATTTGATTACTTCTCTAAAAGCAGTCCTCCAGGCCAGCAGTGGTGTTTCGTTTAGCCTGTTCACAGCACTCAGTATCGGTACTCCCTGCACCGGTTGAGAAAGTGTGAAATCTAATCCAGGTCTTGTTGTTTTCAAAACTAATTTTTTATTATAAAGTATCACACCGTCGTGCCCATAGGTACAATCTATTACTTCATTGTAACAGTCAAAAATGTAGTGGCACGGATGTTTAAGCCTGTCGGGTTGGAAGTCAAATTTGAAGTCATCAACAACATCTATCTTTGGAAACACAGCATAAAAATAATCTGTTTTGCTCATGCTGGCCGCTGTAATGTACGCTAAAGTTTGTCCTTTCACTCCCTTACACCACTGAGCCCTGGAAAATCTTGATTTTAGTCTAGCATATCTTTCTTCGGCTCCTGGCTCATCATATGATATGAATATTATGTCCATTGGTTTTGGGTTGTAATCATAATCAAAATGCACACATCTATCAATGTCATGAAACTGTTTTAATTCATTCCTATAGGGTGCTAATATTATGTCCCTGGTTTCTCCCCATGTGTATATCTTCTCATCCTCCCAAAAACTGGGATAATAATTTGGCAACTCTATATCTTTTAGATCTTTGTTGACCATCCATTGATAGAAGATTTTATTGCTATTGTATGATTCATAAGGATTGCTTAACTTGAAGTAATTTTTTGCAATTGGCCTTTGAAAAAGTGTTTCATGTGGATGATAATTAATGTCTCTGTAATCTCTGAGGAACCTTAAATTTCCCATTTGTTCTTTGAACTTTTTTGTGGGTATCAACATGACATTACCTTCTTTGTTCAATCCTCCCTTTGGATGAGTGGTATACCACACGTGTATCTGGTCACACTCGTGCTGTTCAGGTATGTAATCTAGATCAATGTCGTCGAGTTTGACAAAATTGGAAAAAAACCAGAAGTATTCTGTCTCGATGTCTTCGACCACAGATTTGAGTATTTCCAAATAACTGCCAACGAATGGCACAACACGGGTGTTGACCAAAGGTGACTCTATGTGTGTTGTGTCTTTAAATCTTACCTGTATACTGTTGAATCCAGTCATAATAACTTTCAAGTCCTTGTCTTAACGAATACTGCGGTTCGTAGTCCAACAGATCCTTTGCCCTGCTGATGTCCAGTGTTCCCCTCATGGGATACAGTTTGTGCATTCCGATGTCTTTCACTTCGGACTTACTGCCTGTGATGTCGATGATTATTTCTGCTAGTGTCTTAAGGCTTGTTGCGTTGCCGGCCGTGATGTTGAAACTGGTGTTGGCAACTTCGGAGTTGGCCGCTTTTATTATCCCGTGTGCGGCGTCCTGCCTGTACGTGAAGTCCACCTTGTTCTCACCATTGTGAAGTGTAATCGTTTCGTTGTTCATGGCCTTGGCGAAGAACTTAGATACCACCCTGTCTGGAAGATCGCCAGGACCGTACACCCCACTGGGCCTCACTATTGCATAATTTAAGCCATCCCTTTTTGCGAACAGTTTGGTTAACCTCTCGCCCGTGAGTTTGGCCTCACCGTATATGTTCTGTGGTTTGGTGTTTGATTCTTCTCTCGTCCCGTCTACAAAATCTCCATACACCATGCTACTGCTGATGTACACGAATTTCTTTGTACCAAATTCGGCCGCATGCCATAAGAGATTAGTTGTTGTGCCAATCACTTTGGGTATTCCATTTATTGGATCTTGGTCTACAATCTTTGCCCTGGGATAGGTTGCAAGATGTATTACGATGTCAGGACGTGTTGAAAATGCTTTGAGGCACACCATCCGATCAAGTATGTCACCTTTGATCACATTGATATTACTGGCAATCCAGTTACGTGTCCTCCACGCGATCAGTTTGTTCAACTCTACTTTTGTCAGTATGTCGTATGTGTCCTCGTTGTCCACACATGTGATGCTGTGTCCTTCATTGGAAAGTTTCTCAATTATCTTGGATCCAATGAATCCCAGTCCGCCTGTTATCAAATATTTCATCAAAACTCCTTCTTTATTTCGACCTGTGGATTCTCAACACAACTGTCTTTGATCTCTTTTATTGTTTCCTTGTTTAGATCCACGTCACAACTCGCACTAGGTTTGATGCCACAACTTACAAGTAATAATAATACAATTAGATATTTCATCCCAGTACCTTCACTCCGTATTTGTTGGTAAACGCTTTACCATCCGCCCTGTCGTTTACGATCGGTTGTCCCTTTATGTTCAAACTGGTGTTCAAAAGTATGGGGCAACCTGTCTGTCGTTTCCATTCCGTTAACAACGCATGAAACCCTGGATTGTCCGTCTTACGCACCGTTTGAACCCTACTTGTGTGATCATGATGTATTATGGCAGGGAAGTCTTTACCATGCGTACACGCCGCTGTAAATTGCATATAAGGGGTGTTTTGAACTGCTTTAGGTAGGGTAAAATACTCATGTACATCCTCCTCTAATATGGCTGGAGCGAATGGTCTGAACTTCTGTCTTTTCTTGATGCTGTTTACCAGATCCTTGATGTCCTCACCCCTGGGGTCTGCCAACAGTGATCTATTACCAAGTGCCCTTGGACCGAACTCCGCCCTACCACTTGCAACTCCCACCATCTTGTTTTCCTTCAATTCTTTGATGAGTGCGTCCACAGGATACTCACCATCTATGTTGTGGCCAAGGAATGGATGTTGCCAATCAAGATGCTTTTTCTCGTGTGCGGCAATACAACCTAAACTAGATCCTGCGTCACCTGGATTTGGAATAATCCAAATGTTATCAAACAATGCCATGTTGGCCAATACCCTGTTGGCGGCACAGTTCAACGCTACACCACCTGCGTACACCAAGTTCCTACTGCCATACCGGCTGGCCCTAGTCCATAGGTCAGCGAGGCATTCTTCAGTGACTGCCTGTATGCTGGCCGCTATGTCCATGACGTCTGCGTTAGGCTCCCAATCACTCAATCCCCTGTGTAAGTTCTTTTTAAGTCGGAACGGTGACTGTTCCACGAAGTCATCATATATCTTCTGTTTGTATTTTGGTGTGCCGTACGCGGCCATGCCCATCAGGATGTATTCCTCTTCCGCAGGCTTGAGTCCACAACGATGTGTGAATGCACTGTACAATATTCCTATGCTGTGTGGATACTGTATGGTTTCTTTTCTTTCTATGTGATTCTTATCCGCTGTTGATATGGAAACGGTATCCCACTCTCCTATGGCGTCCACTGTCAGTATCGTTGCACCATCATCCTTGAACGGTGACGTGAAGTATCCTGCCGCGGCGTGTGAGTCATGGTGTTTGACGTACTCGTCTATCTTGATGCCAAAGTGATCCAGGTGCCATTGTGGCATCTCCGTGTAACTCATGGCCATGCCATACTGTCCTGCGTACAACTGTCTTGTCTTTTTTAATAAAGGCTTTTCATAATAAACAACTTTGTCAAAAGGACCAAACGTGTTGGCCTCGTCCACTATCTTCTGATTCAGGTAGTGATCGTTCTTTACCTTTGAGTAACGTTCTGCGTGTGCGGCCCATAGTATCTCACCCGTGCCCGAACTGTAATCCACCACAGCCATGGCGGCGTCATGATTCATGCAATTTATTCCCAGTATCCTCATTTGATGTTAAACCAACCTTTCGCCCTGTCTCTGAACTTCTCCCATTCGCTCAACTCTACGTCATATTCAAAATTCTGCGTGGTGAGGTTTACTTGCACTTCCTTGGCTCCATTCTTGAGATGGAACTTCCTGGCCATGTCCGTTAATGGACTCAATGTGATCAGTCTATTAAGGTGATTGCTTTGTTTGATCATCTTGTATACTTCATTGACTATGTGCTTGCCACCGCCTTTCTTCTTGGCCCACACCGTGTAGGCTATTGCTACCGAACCTTGTTGTCCTGCCCTGTGTATGGCCTGCATGGCGGCGTCCCGGCTCATGGTGTCCATCTCCTCCACGCTCTTGGGAATACCATGTGTGAATGCGAAACACATCACGGCCGCTATGTCGCCATCCTCGTCCTTGATGCCGTATATCTTCCTTCCATATGCCTGTCTGAATTCCAGACTCAGTTCGGGTCTCACAGGATCTTCCGTGACATCTATGTACGGCAGTTCGATCAGTTCGAACCGGGGCGTTTTTTCCAATGCTTTCTTAATTTTTGTGAGCACCATCCTATTTGTATATGAATGGATCTTTCTTTTTGAGTTCTTTCAATCTCTTCCTGTACTTGATCTCTTGCCGGATCTTGTTGATCAGGTTCTTAATCCAAGTGAACATTATTTCTCTCCTATCAGTTTGTTAAAAGTTGGTAGCATTAATTTTACAGCATCTAGGTGTGCCTCGTCAAGTGGATGTGTGGTGCCACGTGGATAGTTATTCATCAGTGCCCATTGATTGAAACCCATCATCCTCTCTCCAAACGAGAACCATTTGGTAAAATCTATCTCATCGTGCAATGCTTTCATGAAAGCATCCTGGTCTTTGTGCTGTTTGAATTCGTCATAGAACAGGGTGTTGTCTGCCAGGGTGAACATGAACGGTATGTTCTTCTTTTCCAGCATGTTCTGTAACCAAATTATGCTTTTCCAACTGAGGTACGTCTCATGGTATTGGTTGGCCGCATGTTTATATATGGCCTCCGCAAAGGGCTTCACTCCAGTCTCCTCGAAAGTTTGCCTCCTGGCCTTCCAGTGCTCCTGCTGGGTCTCTGATCCTTTCATTGTTCTGAATGCTTCTTCATTTCCAGTTTCAGTGTCCCATGGTGAAATTGACACCCATCGTGTGTTCTCTAGTTCCTTGTGTCTGGGCATTGCCCAGTCATACCTAGAGAGGAAACTCCACATCACGATCACTCCTGAGGCATCTGGATTTCTTGACACCGAATCGAACACTCTTCTGGCTATGGCGGAATTACCTAGGCCACCAAATGCTGTACATACGTACTCTGAATCATTTGCTAGTAGTCTGGCCCAACTCTTGTTGGATGGCGTCTTGCCATCCACATCATCCGACAGCTCATTGCCCAGTGTAAAACTGCAACCGCCTGCTATAAATTTACTCATATATCCTCAATATGTTATTTAAAAGTGGAAACACTTCTCCAAAATTTTCTTTCCTGTACTGGTCTGTTTGTAGGATCCTTCTTTTTCTTTCTGCTCGTATCTCTGGAGTATCCCTGTCGGCCGCGTTCATGAACCTAATGCTAGGTTGATAGTCTGTGAGCATATGATATCTGTCCACTACTATGTCTTTTACCTGTCGTGGTAGTGTCTGTATGTTGAAAACATCTGGGTCAAAGCAAGTGTTCACGTAGAAGAACTTGGGCTGGAATTGTGCCACCCATAATGCTATCTTGGCCCAGTTGAATACATTGAAAATAGACACCGTTGAACATATCTGGAAGTCCATGTTTGTAGTCTTCAATTCTTTAAACTTTACAAGATTACCACTCACTTCTCTCCAATTAGCAGGATGTCTCTGATATTCAAAAGGCTCTCCCACATCATCTATACTGAATGCTATCTCAACATGTTTGAAATAACTCCATAGGTCAAATATCTCCTGTGGTGGCAATTGTGTGCCGTTGGTGTTGTAGTGTATGTCTATGTTCTTTGCATAACCCTTCTCCACACAGTGCATCAATATCTTGAAGTGATCCTTGATCATGAACGGTTCGCCTCCTGTAAACTCAAAGTACTCCACGTGTTTGAGATCTTCCTGTAATTCATCGAAGAAATGTGGGTTACGTTTTGGCCATCCACCTTCCTTCAGTTGTTTTCTTGCTAATGGATTATCACCGCCTTTCGCTGTTTCATAATCTATTTCTTCCTGTGCCCATTTCGAGGAACTCCACGACCCACATATCCTACATTTCAAATTACAAACGTTGCCCAACTTAAAGTCAATAAACTTCAGTGTTGGCTCGCTATCAGGTGTCCAGTTCTGTAGACTGCTACGCATTTTATAAATCGAGTTTTGCCTTTTAGATGTCTTGCCTGCATCCTCCTCCTGCCAACAACTCTGACATCCTGTTGGACGTTCTCCATTCTTAAATTTGTCCCTAAGATCCTTCATATATTTGTTATTCTGGATTGCACTTAAATTTTGCTCGTATACCTTTACTCCAGGCACACTGCCCTTGTATAGACAGCAAGGTGATGCACCTCCGTTCACATCTACTTCCAGATGCGTCCACGGTAATGGACACACATTTGATTTTATATACTTTTCCACCACTCTAACACCCTCTTATCTCTGCTTAATATCTTTGTTATGTCTTGCCGTCTTATTTTGTCGATACGTTCCTGTCGTTCTTTTCCTTTTATAGTGGCAATGAAAGTTTCTCTCTGTCTCATATTTTTTAAAACATCTATCAACGATCGTTGCTTTCTTGTGGCCAGAGGTTCCATGTATGCTAGTGCTTCATCAATAAGTGTGTGTAGCAGTTCTTTGGGCAATGCCAACGGGCTCAGTATCTCGTCGTCACTAAAAGTGAACATCACTTTAGTCAATATCTCTGTGTCCAACTCTCTGCTCAAATCAAACATGTTTTTAAGTTCTAGCAGGCCAGGCATCGTTATTGTGTAGTCCAATCTCATTTCCCTTGATGTCTTTGCCACTGCCATTCCTCCTTTGAAGTTTTGTAACCACTGCTCGTAGTCTAATCCGTCCCTGATGTATTCTCCAACTTCTCCTGTTCCGTCCAATGATGAACATATCTGCCAGTCCTGGAATTGGGGCAGTAAGTCAAACAGTTTGATCCCTTTGAATGACGTCCTACTTAGATTGGTGTTATATCTCACATACACCTCTTTGGCGAATCCCAGTTCTATTATTCGTTGCATGGCTTTCCAGTGCATATCCCACATGAGAGGTTCTCCGCCACACCAGTATATCTCTTTTATGGTTTTTGTTTCAACTGCTTCAACGAACTCCTGCACCACTTGTGTGTCCTGGAACTTGGTTATTTGTTCTCGTAATGGTGAAGCCATCCATGGCTGTGATTCCTTGTTCCATGTGTTGTGTTTCCTGGATTCTGCTTCCCAACTGCTACTGAGCATATCTCCACACATCCTACACTTGAAATTACATAGATTGTTGAACCTGTAATCAAAACTGATCGTAGGCATAGTGGTCGCACCCGTCTCATCTGTGCTGTCAAATGCTTCGTCTACTTTGTGTTTGAACAACTGGTTCCAGTATGACCTGTACACGTTTGTGTTCAACAATTTGTGATCGCACACTTCACACTCTGACAGTTCCTCACCTGCCATCATACGCAATCGAACGGACTTCATGTGATCCGAATTCCAGTGTTCTTTCAGTGTGAGTGGTCTGTATTCTTTGGCCTCGTTGCCGGTATCTATGTACTGCTTGAAACTCTGTGCAGGTTCTCTTGACGCACAACACATACGCCTCTCTGTCTGTGGCGATAGATAGGTGTGCGTCCACGGTGCCATACAGAATGTTTTATTTCCCTCATTAGGTTTTATCCTATTTGTCATATTTGTCGAAAAGTTCTTTCCATTCAGGGAACACATCTGTAAATTTTTCTTTTCTCACTTTGTCATACTCCTTGGTTCTTTCAAAAAACCATGGAAGATGCTGTGTATTATCTTTCTTATACATCCAACCCAGAGCAGATTCATATCCTTTACTTGCACGGGTAAGGTGATCCTGATCCTTTAGCCATTTCAAATGTGCTGTATATTTTTCTTTGATCTGTTCTTTGTATTCTAATGGAAGAATGTCCAACCTTTGCCAAGTTGGCATTTGTAAAAGGTTATAATTAAAATCCTCTGGTTTGATTAGGCCTTGCTCGACCCAACTCCTATGAAAATCCGCGACGTGTAATGAATTTGGAAGACTCACAGTGGAAGAAATATAGAAATCAACTTTTGGAGATACTTCCATCATTCTTTTTCTATTGTCAATAGTTTGTTCCCAATTGGTACCGGTACGCATCAACTCTGCACGTGGCCCTTCCGCGTCAAGACTGGCTCCCACAGATACTGAATCAAATTTATTCCATAATTCTAACACATCCATGTCTTTGAATTTGAGTCTTGAAAAATTAGTATTGTATATCAATCTAATATGATATGCTTTTCTTCTATCCAATTCTTTCAAAATTCTATAATGCTCCTCCATTATTAATGGTTCTCCACCTGCAAAATAAAATTGTTCAGCATGATCAATATTTTCCAAAACCTGTTCCCACATATCGTCTGCTTTTCTGCCTACTTTTATTATTTTTGCATGACCAGGGGGGCCGCCATTTATTTTGATATGATCCTCGTACCAATTAGAACTAAACCATGTTCCACAACTTCTGCAGGCAAAATTACAGATATTGCTGAATCTTATATCCCAATATTTCATCACAAAGTCTGCTGTACCGTCTGCTTGTGTTGAGTTAACTAAATCAATGTTGTGGCCAAAATGTTTATTTGAACTTAAACGTAATGAAAAGAAACCTGAATCTTCTTGGTCATAACACTTCGCACATTGTTTGCATTTCTTACCTGACAACATGTTTCTACGCATTTCCTTCATTTTATCATTGTTGAAAACTTCCTTCAAACTGTTTTTGTTGAAGTCTCCGACTGGATAGCGATCAAAACTGAAACAACAAGGGTATGCCCTGCCATCTGGGTACGCATGGAGATGCATCCAAGGAAGCATACAGAAAGTTTCACTTTCTATCAAAAGTTCCTTCTGACGATCCGTCATGTCTTTTATCTTTAACTTTTCAGGCTCTTTGGCCCCATAATCATATGCCACTATACCATTCTCCTATTATTGGGAAAGTCTTTTCGAAACTTTTTCCTCTCCGTTTATCGTATTGTGTAAAGTAACTTTTGAACCATTTCATTGTGGATTCCCTGTTTGGAATTTGATTTGACTCATTATCTAAATATTCTATGAGCCTTTCAACCTGTTCCATTTCCATGTTGTGTAAAAGTCCTGTACCTCTGCTCTTAATTAACCAATTTGTCAAGTCAGTCGCAAATTTTTTACGTATTTCATACGGCAGTATTAAACAACTTTGAAAGTTTGGAAAGCGTAAAATGTTCAATGTGAAAGTCACAGCGTCTTTTGATTTTGCTTTGCTTTTGATATCTATACACCAATCCAGATAATCAACTAATCCCTCTAATGAAAGGGCACCTATGGTACACATGGAATGCATAGAACTAAAGGATCCTGATTCTGCCACCTTTTGAAAGTTTTTTACCCACATATCCCAGTCAAGTCCGTCCCTTATGTATTCCGCTTTACTGCCCATGGATTCATTACTACTGTATATGTGTAGACCTTTTATTGTTTTGGCTTTTTCGATAAGCCTATCTATCAACGATTGTTTGCTGTTTAGATTTGTGTTTATGGCAAAATACGAGACATTAGAATCTCCCTCTGCCATAAGATCTAAAAGTTTCCAGGTGTGTTTGCTCATTAGCGGTTCACCGCCGGTCAATCTCAAATGGGTAAGGGTGTATTTGAGATCTGACTCCCACCATTTGAAAAATGCCTTGACATATGGATTATCATCTTCATCATGTCTACCATCACTGTGCGTATGTCCGTAATGATCAAATCCGTTAGGTCCAATGTCTTTGTAGCCATTATTTTTTTTTATATCTTTTGCCCAGGTTGTAGAAAAAGCAGGATTGCAATAACTACATGCAAAGTTACAAGTCCTATCAAAACTTAATTCCAGATATCTAAGATCAAAATCATCTTGTGGATCCGAGTCGAACGCCTTCTGTAATTCTTCATCTGTGTAAAGAACTGACTTGTACACCCTGTCACTTATCTTGTTCGCTTTTAAATTTTCAACACGCCAACAATAGTCACAACCTTTACACTGTATTCCCTTCTGCATCTCCGCACGTTCCTTTTTCTTCTGCGGTGTGTTACTCAATAATTTTGGATTTTTAAGAACCTCGTTTGCGTCTATCTGATGCGGTAGAGGGTGATGACAGGCTGTTGTCTGACCTGTGTCTAGCCATACCGTGGCATAGTACCATTTGGCACCACAGAAAGAACTGCTTTTTTTATCAAGCACACGCTCTTTGTACGTGGCAAAACTTTCGCCAGGTAACAGGTGTTGATCACTACTCATTTGTCAGTACCACTATTGCTTTCCGTTTTGACTCTGGAGGGAACCAAGCACTTGCGTGTAGATTTATACGCGGCCAATAGATTGCTGTCCCAGTCTCCCACTTCAGTACCTCTTTTAATTTGAAAGGCAACTTGTCTGCTTTGATGTGGGGCAACCATTTTTTTTGTGCATCTTGATCCATTGTGTGCTCTGCTTCCGGAAGGTCTTGCTGTTGATAACTTAATATTCCTTTTTCTCCCAAACCTGTGGCACCATTGTATGTGATTGCTTTTTCACTTGTCTCTTCAAACACCAGTGTGGCGTTGTCCTCATATTCTGACTCCAAAGGAATAAGAAACGTGTAACCCATAGTGCCTTGTTCTGGCTTATCAATCCAACCATCTGAGTGTATGCCTCCGGGATGGTAGTCGCTGTAAATTGTGGCGTGCGTTATCCATCCTTTGTAGTGAGGTTTGAGAGCAGATTCAATTTTTTCCCTAAACACTTGGCTGAAATCCTGTTCAACAAAGGTGTTTGCATTTATTCTCAATCCGTTATCCTTCTTTGGCAGTGAATCATACTTGTCAAGCAGTTCGGTTATCATTTTTGTGTCAAAGAAGTTGCTGATCTTTCCGATTTTATTTTTCATTGTTTTGTGCTATATTTAAATACACGTAACATTATGGTAAAACAATCTGACATAGTACTTTGTAATATTCCTTTCATGAGTGTTGCATACGCACCAGCGGGCACAAGCCTATTGAAAGCCTGTCTACAAGAAAAAGGTTTTATATGCACAGTTAAAGATTATAACATTAAACTTTGGGACAGTCTATCTGATAAAAAAATCATAGACGATCTGGAAAATTATTTTACGGTAAACACCACGCTAGACGTAGACACACAGATCTTGGTTGATCAGTATTATGAACTTATTGTTTCCGAATTGATAAAACTAAACCCAAAGTGGGTAGGCTTCAGTGTGTTCACCTTCCAGTGTCAAAGAGCAACTACAGAAATATTACAGAGATTACGTAGCAGATACAAAGGCAAAATAATGGTGGGAGGTGCAGGCATAAGCACAAGGGGTATTGCAAGTTCAAATGCCGATTATGCCGATAAACTAATTAAGGATAATTTGATAGATGCATACATCAAAGGCGACGGCGATATAGCACTGGTAGAATTACTAAAAGGCAACTACGAATACGCAGGCATAAATGGTAATCCTTACAAGGGCGTGCCTGACCTTAACGTCATTCCTAAACCAGACTGGAGTGATGTCATTGACTTGCCCTACAGATACCACGACAGGAAAATATTGCCTATAACAGGAAGTAGGGGTTGTGTGAGGCATTGTACTTTTTGCGACATACACGAATTTTGGACAAAATTCAAATTTAGATCAGGACAAAACATCGCTGATGAGATGATTGAAAATTACAAGACACACGGCATAACTGACTTTTATTTTATGGACAGCCTAATTAACGGAAGTATGAAAGCGTTCAGAGAACTGTGTAGTACTTTGGTGGACTATTACAAGGCGAACGATCTACCTGAGAAATTTTTCAGATGGGGAGGGCAATTCATTGTTCGTTCTTCAAAACAGATGCTACCAAATGATTTCGAAATGGCCGCCAAGAGTGGTTGTGATAATTTGTGTTGGGGGGTTGAGTCAGGCAGTGAAGATGTGCGAAATCACATGCAGAAACAATTCACAAACCAGGATCTTGACTACTGCATGGAACAGATGAGCAGAGTAGGCATGCACTGTTACTTCTTTATGATAATAGGGTATCCTACCGAAACAGATAAAGACTTCCAAGAAAGTCTAGATATGTTTACGCGATATCAGAAGTATGCCATCGAAGGCACACTGTATGGAGTGAATCTCGGAGCACTGGCCAGCATAGATGACGGCACACCCTTGTATAAGAACAGTGACGAACTGGGACTTACTCCTATATTGCCGGCCGAACACGCTCACGGGTTGAATTGGCAAAGTCTAAACAATCCTGTCAGTATAGAGAAAAGAATATTACGTAGGGTGTTGATTCAAGAACATTGTATAAATCTAAAATACACTGTATGGAATGCTGATATGCACTTGAAACGTATCAAAGCAAGTTACGAAAAGATAAAGAACAAAACCTATTAACTACCATTCAGTAGCATGATTAAAGTTCCATTTTGCCGATGAACATTTTTCAAAACATTCTTTAGGACCTTCGCCGATCAATAAATCTGACTGTAATTTTTTCCATTTTTGATCCTCAAGGATATCGGGTAATTTCCTATCGAAGTCTATGTAATCAAAAAGTTTTTTGTTATGAGAATATCTAAGGCCTGTCCAACAACATGGAAAGAACTTACCCTCAGCGTTTATATAAAGGCCTTTATTTCCGATCATGCATAATGGAATCACACTCTGCTTAGAAATATCCACTTTGTGGAATCTTTTAGTAAAGATATCAAGAGTAGAATCGGTCCATTTGCGTTTTGTCAAAGCAGTAAATTGTCTAGTAAATCTTCCATGGGCCACATATTCGTCACTAGGCTGTAAAGGATCATCAGAGGGATAGCCACTATAGTTTTTTCCAAACTTTGTACTTAGAGTAAGTTGGAATCTGTCAAAACGCAAAGACATTGCCAATTGCTTCATATATTCAATTTTTTGTTCATTGAATTTGAAAGCAATAGCGGCCCATGTCTTGTATGGTTTAGTGAGTTGCTTTATGCCATCGACGATTGAATCCCAATTACAATTAATTCTGTAAATTTTATTTGATGTTTGATCCCACCCATCCAAACTAAAATGCACATTATCATTTTCATCAAGCAAAGAATTTAACTTAGTCCACCAATCTCGAGTTTTGAAACTGCCGTTTGTTACAATCACGAATTGTATTTTTGAATTTTGTTTTTTTAACCACCCAATAATTGAAAGCAGATCCTTAGCATAGATGGGATCGCCATCATCTCCACAAAAAGTGATCTTTTTCACATGCTTTGCGAATGTAAAATTTTCTTGAAACCATTCTAAAGACAGCTCTTTGTTGACATAACCCGGCAATTCTTGTCTAGTACATCTAGGACATTTGAGTGGACATTTACCGCTTATCTCTATGTGCCAATGTTCTAAAGGCCAATTGTTATGATTTTTCATTTTGTTCCTCTACAATCTTCCCAAAGTATTCTTTCATTTCGTACAATAGATCCATGTTGTATGAACCCATATTACTGCTAACCTTAGCACCTTTTGTGTGATAATCTAACAAGAAATCCAATATGGGTGAGTGCATATTGTATTCTATGTAGCCATTATGTCCAAGGTATAAATTAGATTCCCATTTGAAATCGTCCTTGTTCTGCCATGTTGGCAGGTCGGCCACTTGTACTGTGTGCCATAACATATTTTTAAAATCTATATCATTAAAATATATTTTCTTTATCTCAACAAACTTTTCAACTTCTTTCTTCATATCTTTTCCATAGTGTAAAACACGGAAGTCAAACGGCCCGTTGGCCACTTCGAAATTGAAACTTTCTGTATTGCCATCTGCCACGAAATCGTGTACAGATCTGCCATTGACCACTATCCTACATTTAGGATTGTGTTTTGCTTCATAATCTAATCTACAATTAATTTTTTCTTCCATCTTTTCCCTTGAAATAATCTTTCAACTTATTGTATTCCTTTTCCGGACAGCGTATGTCACTTTTGAACATCATGTCCTTGACCCAATGGTAGTGTGCTATGGGCGGAGGATGTGATTCACCGGGTATGTAATACTCCTTGTAATGCTCCTCGGCAAACTCCCATAGGCCACCTTTATCCTTATAGAACAAAAATTTCGTCCAATCAATTTGATTGTGCAAAGCACGTTCACTCTCACTGTAAAATTTATCACGCAACACGTCCTCTTTGAATATCATCATGGTGTAAGGTATCCCTTTCTTATCCAGGAACATCTGTGTCCTTAAAATATGTTCCAGTGTCCTGTAGTACTGGTGCTCTTCATCCCAGAAGTGACGCCTGTAGTATTCGTGCTTGTCCTTCTCCGGGTGTCCGCCATACCAGGTGCTCCATTGAAAGTCTTCATCCCACACGTAGTACGTGGCCCTACCTTTGACATCGTCTGCACCTCTGTCTTTAGTCACCACTTCATACCTATCTGTGCCTGACCACATTATGTATATGTGATCTATCTGTTTATATTTCATAGCACTGTTAATTGCCACACGTGATATTGTTTCATTGCCACTACCAGACCTGCCTTTGTTCAACATAGTGATCCCACCATTGAACCAAGGAACGAAGTTTGGCCAACATGGCCAACCATATCTAGTGAAACTGCATCCGTGTGCAATAGTCTTATGCATTCTTACACTCCTCCCAGAATTCTTCCATCTCAGGAAATGTGTTTAAAAATCTTGTTAGGCGTCTACGATCGTGTTCGTTAAAAAAAGCGTAAAAGTTTTTTTTGTTTTGCGTACTTGCGTCCGCGTTTTCGCGCCAGTATGCGAGATTCCTCTGCATCTTCTGGATCTCGAAGTCCTTGAATATGTGTAGTCCGTTCGACTCGCCGGAGTTGTCCTGCATGTACTTGATGTTGTCCTCGTGTATGCTCTGGTATGACTCTGGTAGCATTGTGATCTGTTGCCACGCTGGTTGCCTCAACAAGGGCACGTCGAACCACACCCTCTGATAGGTCTTTGAGTACTTGACTCGTAGTTCCAGGATCTTTTCCAGCAGTTTGTCCATGCTGGTTATACTCAGATTATTGTAAGTGCATATGAACGTGATCGAATTACGTCCCGGGATCCTGTCCAGGAACTCCTCCACGTTGTCCATCATGCGGTTGAAATCAAGTCCATCTCTGATGTACTCCGCCCGTTTGCCGAATGCGTCAACGCTGACGAACTGCATCATGTGTTCGACCTTCTCCTGCATACATATCGTCTGTGCCATGTTAAAGTACTTCTCTTTTAACTTCTTGTCTGGTGGACACATGTTCGATGTCACGTTGAGGTGTAGGTCCTGCTTTGGGTGATCTATTATGTACTGGAACACCCGGTATGTGTTCTTGTCCATCATGGGCTCTCCTCCGGTCATACGGAAGTGCTTGAGGTTCTTGTAAAGTGTGGGCCACCATCGCCAGAAAGCGGTCACGTAGGGGTTGTCCTCACGGTGTGGGATGGGCCTCCTCCTGCCCTGGAAATGCTCTGGTGCGTTGTGTGGTGGTGACGTGGGATATTGGCCATACCTGTCGATCTCTTTGGCCCACGTGGTCGAAAACTGTGGCGAACAATAACTGCACTTGAAGTTGCAGGCGTTGTTGAAGTTCACTTCAACATACCTAGGGGTGTGATTTTCATCTATCGGATTCTTCCTGATGTCATCGAAGTCCTGCATGGCCCAAGGTTCACCTGATCTGTAGTGCCTGTCTGACATCTCTCCGGTCTTCTCTATGTTCCAGCAGTAACTACAGCCATCTGGCTTGTCTCCGTCCAGCATCATTGCCCGTTCCTGCAGTTTCTCATGGGTGTTGTGTAGGGCGGCTGGGTTGTCTTTGAGCATGCCTTCATCTATCCTGTGCAGGGGTGGATGGTAGCAACTGTTGGTCAGTCCTGTTGGCAGGTGCAGTGAGGTCTGGTTCCACTTGGCCAGGCACATGGTGGGAGAAACTTGTTTCAATTTTTCCTTGGCCAGCAGTGCGTCTGACTTGTAATCACTAGTGCTCACGATCTTGCACTCCTCTGTTGATGTGCGGTGGCATGCAGTATTTGAAGAAACGACTCTGCTCTGCGTCTAGCTCTGCCACTGGAATATCCAATCTGGTCCTTAGGCTCTCTCCGTACAATTTTATTTCCTCATTTATGTCTGTCATGTGGTCTTGCAGGTGTTGGTCATAAATTTCCTTCATCATGTCGAGATCAGATATCTGATGCAGGCTGTCGTCTCCAAGTGTGGTTTTGTAACAGCCAATTCTTGCACCCAACATGGCGTACTGACCGTTCTCAACATCTGCACCCACCGACATCCAGGTTGTGAGATACTTTAAATTTACCGCCCATATCCTTTGTCTGAATTCTGATGGCGCGATCCTTTCTCCCTTTTCTAAACTCATTTTAACCCCTTCCCTGTATCCTGCCACAAATGCCTGTCTTGGTGTGTGATTAATGACCGTGTCGGAATAGCAGTTGTGTAAATTCTCATGTTTCACTGTCCAACAGAAATCTAGTTTGGCTCGTGGATCTTTTGCGTTCTCGTGTGTGTGCATATTAAGACACGTCTCCTTGTTCCAACCAACCAACCCACCATTGCCGTACACAAGACCATTGATGGTGTTTTTTGCTCTCCACCTATGCACCGCTTTCCTGTCTGTCTTTTCAAAGTCTAGCGTTTGTAAAAGAAATGTTTCATCTATAACGTTGTCGCCGTCCACGCTGATGAAGAAATCGGTTTCCGCAACATCCGCCGCGGCCTTGTGTGCGTTGTCAAAACCCACGACACCATCCACACGCTTGGCCCATGGTACCTTGTTCTTGAGGTCTGCCCAGTTTTCTTCTTTGTTGGGCTCCTTGAAGGAGATGTACACGAAGTCCAGATCGCTTATTCTCGTTCTATCAGCCATGTTTTTCCTCCGTCCGCGATTGCTGTGGGCCAGTGTATGTCATCATCCTGGAACACATATCCCTTTTCTGCTTCCTTCAATGTGCTGTACTGTGTCTTTGCGGTAGGCTTTGGTCGCAACACTATCTCCCCATCCTTGACCATCAGGTTCTCTTCACCGTGTTGTCGTGCCCATTGCTTTTTTTCAAGTGTGACCTCGTAGTCTTTGCCCTCCACCGTGATGAAGAATTTCTTAGGTTCCCTCTTGGACATCTTGCCCAACGCTTCAAACAATCCTGGCATGTAACTCCTTGTCGTGATAGTGCCAAACCCTGCTCACACGTTTTTCTCCTATGTAAACCGCATCTCCTGATCTGTTGGGGTATAGGTAGTTGTTTTGATCTTTTACACGCACAAGATCATTTACCCCTGGCTTGTGATGTATGAATTTGAACCAATCGAAATCTATTAATCCCGCTGAGGTTGGATCCATGATCCTGTGTGCCAAGGCGAATACAACATCCGTGCTGGGATACCTGTCATGGCATGCTACCAACATCTCTGTCTTTACTCTTTGCCAATTTTTCACAATTTGTTCTGCTATCCGGTAGAACCTCTGTGCTTTTGCACTCCTACGGAAATACATCAATCCATTGTATATGTTGGGCAGGTGGTTCCTCGTGAACAGTTTCCTATATGGGGTATGCTTCACCACATTGCCCTTGTAGTCAAAACAATCAACACTGAAGACTAAATCGTGTTGCCACAGATGATACCACCACCAATCTGTGTTGGTGGTCCATAACATGTCGGCCTCGAGTTTTATGGTGTGTGTGAACGGTGTAAGACTGAACGCTTTGTATTCATTGGCCCACTTGACATCATGCGAGGCACTCTCGTCCTCCTTCATGACTTTCACCACATCCACATGCTCGCTGGAAAATTTACTAGATCGGTCAGTGATAACGCACACCTTGTTGTCGCTGTTCCAACGTTTTATGCTTTTGGCAAGGCTTATGGATAATTCCACGTAGTCAGTGGTGTTGTTATTCTGTGCGAACCAGAGAAACCCTTTAGACATCGGCCACCTCCTTGTTGAGCACATGCACGTCTTGATCACGGGTGTAGTCTATCTGATCATCGTACTGCCATGCTATTCCTTGTTGATCTATCTTCAATACCTTGCAGTCTGGTGGCAAAGTTGGCAGTGTAATCGGCAGTGTGTCATATGATACCATGCCGTTTGCCTGCTCCAAAGCAATGGCGAAGGCATAATCATTACGGAATTTCTTGTCCCTTATCCTGTACATTTCTATGAAGTACGGATAAAAAGATTTCACGTATTTTATCATGTCAAACAGACGCTTGGCTCTACTTGTCTTGCGGAACACAAAGACAGTTGCCCACACCATGTCTATCATGCTGAATCTTTTGTAATCAAAACTTTTCCTATCGGTCAAATCATAGGCACTCTTGGAGATGAGGAAATCATACTTGGTGTCCATGAACTGTTTAAGGTTGTCCGTGAAGGGGAAGTAGTCTATGTCCATGACTAGAGTCACTTCATAGGGAGACAGTTCATAGGCCATGTGCCTGTCAACATTGTTCCATTCTTTGCCCAATTTGGTGTTGCCCGGCTCTGGTTCGATGAATTTGTAGTTTATGAACCCCATTGGTTTCATTCTTTTGAAAGTTTTGAAGTTTGTAACGACCGTGATCGGCAATTTTAAATTTTTCTTGACAAGCGTGACGCAACGCTCCAGTATGCTGTGATATTTGGTGTCTGCTGTGTCAAAGCAGAACAATAATACGCCCTTAGTCATTTCTCTTCTCAAACGTTTTTGACATCTGATGATATGAACTAATGGCCTCCTGGTTTCTTTGTACTAAAATCTGTAGGAATTCTTTGGGATTTGAAATCTCTACGGGATTTTCATTTGAATCCAAGACATAGAACGGTGAGGTATGCACTTCACTTAAGGTCTTGATTAGATTGATAGTTTCGGGATCAGCACGGAACAGGTGTTCGTTGTACACCACCACAAGTCTAGTGTGGGCCTTCTCCAGTGCATTACGCTTGGCTACCGCAATGTCGTAAGATAGGTCAGATTGTTTTTTTAGTTCACGAATGTCCATACCACAATTATACAATAATTATGGTGGAAAATCAACCTGGTAAAATTATTATGATATGGAGTTATCGACTTCCGCGTTTGTATTGACTTGTATGTTTGAAGCCAATCCCTCTGTGTTATTTGGGAAGTGCTCTGTCAACGCAAGTACCATGGCCGGTGCCTCGTTGGGGTTGGCCGGAACACCTGACGTGTTGGGCGAGGTGTAAGTGGTGTCATCCGCTGGATCTGTGGCCACAGATTTGATCGTCAACACTGTCGCTGAACCTACCGCCGCGTCAAGTTTGGCAGATATCTCCAATGTGTTGGATGTGTAACCGCCATTGTCTGAAGTCAATTTCAATAATACTGTGTAGCCTGTGCCTAGGTCATGGAAACCATTTGCTAGACCGTCCGTGGTAAGAGTCTCGCCTGACCCTGATCTTGCGGTTGAGTGTGCCTTGAGGTCCACGTTGCCCATGGCCGCTTCCAGTTCTTGGAACACAGTGTCCTTGTCGCCGTCCACTGATCCTGAAGTGCCTGGATCGATCCTGATGAACCCTCCCGCGTTGAAGAACGCCCTCATCGTGGCGTTGTCCGCGAATGTCACTGATCTCTCAATGGTCGATGTTGAGTTCCATGTGCCTGAGTTAGTGCTTGATCCAACCGCGTTGGTTGAGATCGCTGTAGCACCTGTAGAACCGCCCGCCACAGCCGCCGCCAGGCTGGCTAGGTCTGATATCAGTGCCGCTCTTATGGCGATGGTGTCTCCCGCTGACACTGATGATGCTGTGATAGATGTGTTTGTGTGATTGGCAATGTTGTCTAAGCCTGTGAAAAGTGCGTTCCAACTTGATGCCGCGATGGTGTCGCCCGCTGAAACTGTTGAGATCGTTGATTGGTTCAATCCGTACTCGCCTGACCCTGGACCGGCGAAGTGGTTGTACCCATATGGGCTTGAACTACTGTTTACGAACGTGTTGTATTCGTCGTCTAAAATTGTATCACCTGCTGTGTATGCCATAAATTATTTTACTCCTATCACGCATTCTGTTAATGCTGTTTCTACGTTGTATTTATCCTTGATCAGCCTACCCAAAGTGTTAAAAGCGGTACATTCGTCAATTTCAGCCACCCTTGCCTCACCGTCTCCGGCCGAAACCACACGATCCCCTGCTTTACCTGTGCCCTGTATTTTCACCATCACACGTCCTTTCAAGGCCACCATGGGGTGTGAATCGTTGTTGCCGGCTTGTGCATTCATCAAGAACGCTGGTGACTCCGAGATCACACCAAATACAGCGTCTGAAAGTTCATCCATACACTTAGTGATCTCTGCTTTTCCGCCTAAAATCACCACATCTCCCACTTCAGTGTCGCAGTCCGCTTCATATCTCTCTGCCAAGTCAGCGTACATGGCGCTAGTTGTGGTCGCATGTACCACGTTTGCCCTGATGTCTACCAGCGTGGGTGCTTCTAATTCAGAATCTGTCTGTGCAGACTTGAACGCTGTCCAGGCACCGCCTGCGTTTCCATATGTTGTTGATCCGTCGTCTGCGAATGTCTCGTCCCATACCCAGTACAGGTTCTGCTCTGTGGCACTTGAGGTTTCTCCCCTGTTGACTTTAAGTCCAGTGTAGTTTGGCATTC
>Ga0222718_10001141_pt1 | contig 26462 bp, 20 predicted proteins | sample C33_27DmetaG_FD_165045 | JGI IMG/M metagenome (GOLD analysis project Ga0222718, IMG submission 165045) | Estuarine water microbial communities from San Francisco Bay, California, United States - C33_27D | ecosystem: Environmental > Aquatic > Marine > Unclassified | place: USA: California...
GAGTATTTATTTATTAAATAATTCTTATATTTGATATCCTCTTGAGTTACAGGATCTCCAATAATCGTAATGGTGTTTTGACAAAATTTACTTTTAAGAAAACTATCAATAGAAAGTTCTATATTTTTAGTTTTTGTAATCCTACTTAAAATTAAAAAATTACTATTAGGTAAGCCATTTCTAGCTGAATAGAATAATTTGTAATCTATTCCATGACCAATTGTAGTAACTTTTTTCCTTTTATATGGAAACGATGAATTTGAAGCAGTTACAACTTGATTATTAATTAATAGGCTTGTTAAAAGTATAAATTTTTTGCTTAATTCTTTTGGTTTTGGATGTGTATACCAAAGAATGCTGTGTGGAATATTGTTTACACAAAAAAGCTTTACAAGTATTGATAACAATGGTGACATGTGCGAAAAACACACTTCGTAATTATTCTGTTGAGTTAATTTTTTAATAATATTTCTGAGTTCAAAGAACTTTTTAATTTTTGAATGACTTGAATCTTGATCGATTCCATATATTTTTAATTTTTCAGATATAGATTCAGCTTCGATAGATTTGTTTAGCGTTAGCACATCAATTTTATCAAAATCATTCAAAAAATTAGATATCCAAGTTTCTACAAAACCAAGTGAAGTATCAGATGAATCTACTGATAAATTCAGATATAGTAATTTATTTTTAATCATTTTTTAATATAACTTCCGAATAATTTTTTATAGTAGATTTGATATTGTATTCTTTTTCTATCAGCTCTTTTGCTTTTACAACTTTTGATTTTTTATTAATATCATCTAAGGCAACTTTAATTGCATTTACTATATCATTTTCTTTAATAGATTCGACTAAATAACCATGAATATTTTCGCCAATTAATTCAAAGTTACCACCAAAATTTGAAGCAATTATTACTAGTTTGTGATTCATTGCTTCAAGTATGGTGTGTGGCATTCCTTCATATGAAGAAATTTGTAATAAATAATTTGAATTTTTATAAAAATTTTCTAGTTCTTGACCATGTTTTGAACCAACAAGATTCACACAATTGTTTAAATTTAAATGATTTATCAAGTCATTTAAATTGCTTCTCTCAGGTCCTTCACCAACAATGTCTAGGTTAAAGTCGAGTGAATATTTATTCTTAAGGTTATAAAGAGATTTTATAATCAAATCTATATTTTTATGCTTTACAAGTCGGCTTACTATTAAAAAATTAGTTTCTTTAAAATTCTTTTCTAAAGCATCAGTTATTAATGTACCATTATTGATTTTTATTAATTCTCCTGAAAAATTTATATTTTTAACAAATTCATAAAGATGATTAGATGGAACAATAATAATATTTGCTGATTTTATAACGATATTTCTAATGTATTTATAAAGCTGTACTTTAAAATTGTAAGTATTTTTTTGAAACGTATCAAAGCTGTCAAAAATTTTATTTTTTGTGAAAAGTTTTTCCCAAACAGGGTCTCCAACTATTTTTCTAACTATTTTTTTTCTTAATGCCAAATTTGCAATATAAACCTCTAACCACAAACCATTGACAAAGATAACTTCTACATTTTTTCCAAATTTAATAATTGATAAAACAGTTTTTAAAAATCTAATTATCTTGTTTTGATTTCTTTTTATTCTGTGAACTTGGTTTTTTTCATCTTGATTTAATTTTGAGTCTTCACTTAATGTGATAATCCTTACTTTATTTTCTTTTGATAAATGTTTTGAAATTAAAGGTACAAATTTTGCTGGACCTCCAACATCTGGAGGGTATATTCCAGTTGTTATAAGAATATTCACTTTATAGTTCGGTTTTTTTGTGATTTATAATGTTTTCTATCATGAAATCTATATTTTTACTTGGTTCAATTCCAGTAAATTTAATTATTTTTTCTATTCCAGGGGTCCTTCTTTTCGGGTCATCAAAAGCTTTACCAAATATTTCTTCATGAGTTTTATAAATTATTTTTGATTTGGAAGATGTTTTTTCAATTATGAGTTCAGCAAGGTCTTTAATTGTAATTTCTTCTGTTTGTCCAATATTAAAGACTTCACCATAAGCTTTTATCTCTGCCAATTTAATTAAATAGGAAACAACATCATCTACCCAAGTAAATGATCTAGATTGTGATCCATCACCATGTATGACTATATTTTCATTATTTAATGCAGATTCTATAAATCTAGGAACTACCATTCCAAACTTAGAAAGTTGATTTGGGCCAATTATATTAAACAAACGAACAATAATAGGGGATACTTTCCCTTCTTCATAAAGTGATAGTGCCATAAATTCATCTATCATTTTTGAAGCAGCATATGACCATCTTAACTTTGATGTTGGACCAATTAAGCTTTTAGTCTCCTCAGTCCATATAGCATCTTCAGCAGTGCCATATACTTCGGATGTTGATGTCAAAAGAACTGGAATATTTCTATCTTGGCAGACTTCTAGAACTTTATGAGTAGCTAATATGTTAGTTAGTAAAGATTCGCTTAAGTTGTCCATTATGTATTGGACTCCAACACCAGCTGCTAAATGGTAACAGAAATCATATCCATCAAATACTGCGTTTAAGTCTTCAATATCTTCAATTTTTGAATTAATAAAATCAACTCTTTGATCAAGCAAAATATTTTTGAGATTAGATTCAGTCCCAGTAGACAAGTCATCAATTATCAATAATTTCTCAATGTTTTCATTAAGAAATCTAGCTGCAAGGTTAGAACCTATAAAACCTGCACCTCCGGTGATTATTACTTTTTTCATAAAAGACCTATATATATTTTAGTTCCTTTAAGACATCTCTATTCTCAAAGTACCACTTAACAGTATTCTCTATACCTTTACTAATATCTGTTTTTGGTGTCCAGCCAGTAATATTCTTTGTATTTTTTAAACTAGGCAAAACAACATCAGGGTCTTTGTAAGCTCTCTCTTGATAATCTATAAGCGCTTCTTTGTTAGTAAATTCCTCAATTAATTTGATAACTTCATTTAGAGTCGAGGTTTTGTTGTTTCCAACATTTAATGTACAATTTGACTTTAAATCAGTACACATTGATAGCAATTCAGTTACATCATCAATATATGTAAAAGATCTTGATTGCTCACCATTACCAAATAATTTTAGTTTTTTACCTTCAACAACCCAATGAATAAACCTGAGGACAGACATATCTGGCCTTCCAAAAGGACCATACACAGTAAAAAATCTTGTAATTACAACATTGGACTCAGTACCTTCAAGAATATTCTTTGCAAAAACCTCTCCAGATAGTTTTGATGCTGCATAAATTGATGGTGGTTCAATTTTTTCATTCATACCTTCGACCATTTCTTCTTGACCAGAGTCTCCATATATTGATGATGTTGATGCCAAAACTAGTGTTTTTATATTCATATCCTTAACAAAATTTGCGATATTTGTAGTGCCGATGGAATTATCCTTTATATAGGAAATAGGGTCTAAAAAACTCTGCCTAACACCAGCTCTTGCAGCTAAATGAAATACAATATCAATATTCTCTTTCTTTAGAGATTCTAAATTTTCCTTTGTGTCTAGGTTTAATTCAAATTCTTTAAAGTTATTTTTAGTATTAAGAACTTTTTGCCTCAATCTTTTAAAGCTAGGGTCGTAAGCATTATTGTATGAATCAACACCAATAACGTTATTTCCATTATCCATTAACAATTTGGAAAGATTGAAGCCAATAAAACCTGAACTTCCGGTTACAAGAATAGTTTTACTCACACTAAATATGGTAACAAAACTTTACATATATCTAACGTGTAAATAATTTAGCTATTAAAGAAACAATAATTATTAAGTAATTTAAATAATATACTGTTAATAATAATGAAAATATTAGTTGTAGGCGGCGCAGGTTATGTCGGGGGTGGAATTGTTGACACTCTTTCAGAAAAAAATGAAATTACAGTTTACGACTCCCTTATATATGAGAATGCTTATAGAAAAGATGTCAATTTTATATACGGTGATATTAGAGATTATAAAAAAATTAATTCCATTTTAAATAACTTTGACGCTGTAGTTTGGTTAGCAGCCTTAGTAGGTGATGGTGCTTGCTCAATTAATCCCACCCTAACTCATGAAATAAATTCAGAGACTGTCAAAAATCTAGTAAAAAATTTTAATGGAAAAATTATTTTCTTGTCCACATGTTCAGTTTATGGAGCACAAGAGGGAATTTTAGATGAAAATTCTGAAGTAAATCCTCTATCCGAATATGCATCATCAAAGTTAATTGCAGAAAAATATCTTGAAGAATCAGATGCTATTATTTTTCGACTTGGAACCCTTTTTGGAATAAGTGATCAATTTTCTCGAATCAGATTAGATTTAGTTGTAAATGTTTTGACGACTAAAGCATTGGTAGATAAAAAAATGAGTGTATTCGGTGGAGATCAATGGAGACCGCTTCTTCATGTTAAGGATGTAGCAAACGCAATAAAACATAACATATCATCAAATACAAAAGGAATATTTAACCTTCATTACAAAAATTTTAAGATTATTGAAATAGCAGAAAAAATAAAAGAAAAAATCCCTGAAGTCTCAATTGAAACAACACCTTTACCATTTCAAGATGCTAGAAACTATCAAGTTTCAAGTGATAAGTTAAAACTTGAAACAGGTTTTGAAGCCTCAATAGAGCTTACCCAGGGCATTGAAGAAATGTATAACTTAATATCATCAAACAGGATTAAAGACATTAATGATCCGAGATATTCAAACCAGAATTTTCTCCAAACTTTTGGTGTTGAGTAGTATGGATCCAATATTTTTTGAAAGTAATAGTAGTTCTGATGAAAGAGGAACTGTATCATTCACAAATGATTTAAATTTACAAAAAGCGGTAAGAACATATAAAGTAGAAAATAGTCAACTAAAAACAGTTAGAGCTTGGCACGGACATAAAGTTGAACAAAAATGGGTAAATGTTGAGCAGGGTGAGTTTTTAGTTTGTGTTGTTAAGGTTGATGATTTTACCTCTCCAAGTAAAGATTCAGAGATACAAACTTACAAGATGAGTCCCAAAGATGGTTTTCTTTATATCCCACCTAATTTTGCAAATGGTGCTATGAATTTAACAGAAGATAATGCTATAAGATATTATTCTTCTTCAACACTGGAAGAGTCTTTAGATGATGACTTTAGATTTGAATCGGATTATTGGGATCCATGGAGTCAACATAGCCCAAATTTTTATGAGTAGAATTTTAATACTTGGTTCAACCGGAATGCTTGGAACAATGGTATCAAGGTATTTTTTAAATTTAGAAGATTATGATGTTGCTTTAACAGCTAGAGCTCCTGGACAGGATAGTGATGAATCTTATATTTTTAAGTATGATGCAAGTGTTGATGAAGTAGATAGTTTAATACAAAAAGTAAATCCAGATTACGTGATCAATTGTATTGGTATTATTAAGCCAGAGATTGATGAAGCAAATCAACAATCAATTTCAAATGCAATTAACATAAACTCATATTTTCCACTGCAGCTAAGTAATAATGCAGAGGTTCATAATTTTAAATATATTCAAATAGGAACAGATTGTGTGTTTTCTGGTATGACTGGTAATTATATTGAATCATCTTTTCAAGACGCTGAAGATGTATATGGAAAATCTAAGATAGAGGGAGAAGTTGTTCATAATTATAAACAAGTTGTTAGAGCAAGTATTGTTGGTCCAGAAATAGGAGAGGGAAAATCTCTTCTAAATTGGTTTTTATCTCAAGAAAACAATGAAATAAATGGTTTTAAAGATCATTTATGGAATGGCATAACAACACTTAACTTTGCCAAAATAGCTCACGGTATGATCAACAGTGACACGTTTTCACAAAATCTTCAACACTTAATTCCAAAAGATATTGTCTCAAAATTTACACTCCTAGAATATTTCAAAAATTATTTTGATATTGATATAAAAATTAATGAAATTAATTCTGAAAAAAGCATAAATAGAACTTTAAATACAGAAAATATAGAATTCAATAATTTATTGTGGATGAATGCAGGTTATGATCATGTACCAACAATTGAAGAAAATATAAAAGAATTAGCAGAAAGTGACATTTCAAAAGGTATCCTAAGTAAATAATGAAAGATATTGCCGTAATACTCGGAATAAGACCAGATGTAATTAGAGCAAGTAAAACATTAAAACTACTTAAAGAAAGTAGTGAAATTGATTATGATTTTATTTGGTCTGGACAACATTATTCAGAGAATATGAAAGATGTTTTCTTTAATCAACTTGAAGCACCAAAACCTGATTATGAATTTGTTATAGATACAAAAAATGACTCTACAATAGTTTCATCTATTATCAAAGAGACTTATTCACATCTTGAATCAAATCAGTATAAAGCTGTACTGTTTTTGGGTGATACAAATACTGTTGCAGGCTCTTTAGCTGTTGCACAGCAAAATGTACCTATTGTTCATATTGAAGGCTGCATGCGTTCATATGATTGGAGAATGCCAGAGGAAAAATATAGAAAAACAATTGATCATTTGTCAGATAGGATATACGCCTATTTAGATTCATACAAAAAACAGGGCCTAAAGGAAGGAATCGCAGACTCTATTATTAAAGTGACTGGAAATCCAATTGTTGACATAATTAAAGATTATGAGCATTTATTTGATGAGGGACCAGAATATTTATCAGATGATGTAAAATCTTTTGTCAATTCAGAAGAATTTGTACTAGTTACTTCTCATAGAAGAGAAAATATATTTGATAAAGATAGTTTTGGGAACATAATTAATTTAATAAATTCTACTAATTGTAAAGTTGTGTTTCCAATGGGTTATTCTACTCAAAGAGTTCTTAAAGATTCGAATCTAAATTTAAATGATAATGTTTTGGCTATTGATCCAGTAGGATATCTTGAGTTTATGTATCTACTCAAAAACTCTAAATATTGTATTTCAGATTCAGGAACAGTTGTTGAAGAAGCTTGTATTTTGGGTATACCAAGTATTCAAATGAGATATAGTACTGAAAGACCAGAAGTATATGAAATAAACTCTTCAATTAAATTTGATCCTACCAGTAAAAAGCATGACTTTAATACTGTTCATGAAAGTGCGGAAAATTTAATTGGTAAAACCTGGAATCATCCTTTTGGTAATGGAGACTCCTCGGACATTATTGTTAATGATTTAATTAATCTTTCAAAGCAAAACACTTTTTCTAAGCATGGTAAAGAAGATTATGATTTTGATATTTCAAGATCATTTTTAAAATGAAAAAAACTCTAATCCACTCGTTAACATTTCCACCAGACACAATTTCAACTGGAATGATTGTTTCAAAAATTGCTAAAGAAATGAATAATATTCAAAGTAATATTGAGATACTTGCAAGCTCCCCTCAATATAATTTAAAAAATTCTGATGAATTTTCTAAAATTAATTCAAAAATTTATTCTACAACTGTAGAAGACATACCAGTCAATTATGTGCTGTCAAAACCAAGAGAGTTTTCAAATACAGCCCGTTTTTTTCAATGGATAAGCTTTAATTATCACTCAATTAAATTTATTTATAAGAACAAAAATGAATATGATAATATTCTAATTTTCAGTTATCCACCAACAATGAATCTAGTGTGTATATTTACTTCAAAAATACTAAAAATCAAAACCATATATTCTCTTTGGGAACTTTATCCAGAAATTGCAGAAAAAATTGAAGAAGCTCCTAATTTAATTCTAAGAAAGTTATTCAAACTGTTAGATAATCTTGCATTAAATAGCGTAGAAAAAGTTGTTGTAAATTCAGATGAGTTAAAAAAATACCTCATTACAAGTCGAAAAATTTCCGAAAATAAAATAAATACAATCTTGCATTTTTCACCTCATAATCAAAGCAGTGGCTTGCCTGACTTAAGATCAAAAAAATTATTTTATGCTGGAAACATTGGAAAGCCACAAAATTTACGATGTTTCATTGAATATTTTCAAACTAAATTCCCTAAAGAATGGAGTTTCGACATATTTGGTGCAGGTGAAGAATTCAAGAACATTTATAGTCAAAATTACAAAAATATTAATTTAAATTCATACATTGAGAGAGAACTGCTTGATAAGACAACATCTCAAATTCCATTTGCATTAGTCTCACTAGATTATGAAATAACTATGGAAGGTTTTCCAGGAAAAACTTTCGATTATTTGAATATGAATAAAATATTAATAAATTTTTCTAATCCAGAATCAGCTGTTTCTAAATTAATAACCAAATATGATTTAGGTTTTAATATTGATAAAAACGATGACCAAACTTTTGAAAAATTTATAAAAGATATTAAAAGTATAGAATTACTCGAACAAAAGATTAATAATATCCAAAAATATGTCAAGAACTATTCAAACAAAGAAGTTGTTGGAAAACTTTATTTGAGTTTAATTAGCACCTCTTCTTGATAAGACTGAATATACAGTTTTAATAATTATTTTAAAATCATATATAAAAGATTTACTTTTTACATACTGAAGATCCCAATAAAGCCTTTCCTGTAAGCTTAGGTCTAAACGTCCTTGTATTTGTGCCAACCCAGTTATACCGGGCTTCACTGAATTTCTTTCATCTAAATACTTACCATATAAATCTGACTCATACTTAACTAAAGGTCTTGGTCCAACAAATGACATATTTCCAATGAGAACGTTAATAATATTTGGAAGCTCATCTAAAGATGTTTTTCTAAGTATGTTTCCAACTTTTGTAATTCTGTCATCATTTTCAATTCGTATAGGATAATCAGGAGTTAATGAGGGTTCAATTTTTTTATTTTCTGACAAACTTTCGTAATGGTTTTGATGAACTGAATCGTCAGACAGAATGGACATAGTTCTAAATTTGTAAAGTTTAAATTCATTTCCATAAAGCCCAACTCTAAATTGTGAATAAAGAATTGGAGTTCCATCAAATATAAGAATTAGTAATGAAATTATTGGAAAGAGGAATAAAAATAAAGGTAAAGCAAAAAAAAGCAATACTACATCAATGAAATATTTCATATATTTAACTTTAAACAAAATAAATTAATCTTCTTTAAATAAAAAAATTTACATTAAAGTTAGATAAATGTGTGGAATAGGTGGAATTGTCAGCTTTGACAACTCTGAAATTGACCAAAAAAAAAGTGAAATAATTAAATCTTCTCTCAATCATAGAGGCCCTGACCACTCTTTAGTAAGAAATTTAAGCAGAAATTGTTCATTTATACACTCAAGATTATCAATTATTGATCTAAACCCCAGATCAAATCAACCCATGTCTTTAAAGGATGATTTATACCATATAGTTTTTAATGGAGAAATTTATAATTATAAAGAGTTAAAAAAAGAACTTAAATACCACGGTCATGAATTTCAATCAGAAGGTGATACAGAAGTTTTACTTGCAGGCTATAAGATATTTGGCAAAGAGATTTTACACAAATTAATTGGTCAATTTGCATTTGTAATTGCAGATTTTAAAAAAAGAAAAATTTTTATGGCTCGAGATAGAATTGGATTAAAGCCTCTCTATTACTCAATAAATGAAAATCACTTGGTGTTTTCATCAGAATTAAATGCAATACAGAAAAGTGGTATGATAACTTTTTCTCCCAATAAAGAGGGATATCTTAGCTATCTTAGACACTTAGCTATTCCAGGTAATGAGACTGGTAACCAGAATGTAATGAAAGTTTTACCAGGAGAATTTATTGAAATTGATTTTCACGGTTCCTACACAAAAGAAATTTATTGGGATCCTATAAATTATATTTCTGAAGAAGAAATTAGCTTAAGTGAAGCACAAGAAGAATTTGATAATTTGCTAAAAAGTTCAATTGAATATAGAAAGATTAGTGATGTTGAGGTTGGACTTTATTTATCAGGAGGATTAGATTCAACTCTTATTGGTTCGCTTTTATCTTCAGACACTAAATTGAAAAGTTTTAATGTTGATTATGATGAGGTGTTTGAAGGCTACAAAGGGGAACTAGATGAGGCAAAATTTAGTTCTGAGATTATTAATGTAGACCTTATTCATAAATCAATAACTTTCGACGAATTTAAAAATATCATAAAAGAATATCCACTTCTTCAAGATGATTTAATTGGAGATGAAGTTGGTATCCCACTTTATTTTCTTGGAAAGTTAGCCAATAAAAACGGGTTAAAGGTTGTTCAAGTTGGTGAAGGTGCTGACGAACTTTTTTTCGGATATGATCATTGGTTAAGATTTGTAAGTTTATATAACAAAATTCCTAAAATATCAAATATCTCATATGGAAATAGTTTCGAATCACACAGAGCAAATTTAATATTTAATATCCTATCAAATAACAATCCCTTTCCAGGTGGCGCTGTTGGATTTAACATGTCTGAAATTAAAAATTTATCTAATTTTAATATCACAGAAAAACCCTCGATAATTCATTACTCAGATAGCTTATGGGATCTTTATAGTTCTAAAGACGATTTTTCAATCACAAAATGGATGACATATATAGATTTAAAAATACGATTGCCTGAGCTTCTGTTAATGAGAATGGATAAATTAAGTATGCAGTCTGGCGTTGAAGCAAGAGTGCCCTTCTTAGATCATAGAATTGTAGAATTTGTTTTATCTCTTCCTAGTGAACTGTTGTATTCAAGTGATAGGACAAAACCTTTTTTGAAAGACTTTTCCGGTAAATACATACCTGAAAAAGTATATTCAAGAAAAAAACAAGGGTTTAGGGCTCCTATTTCTAATTGGATTCAAAAAGATCCAAAATATTTTACTGACAGTATCTTTGAATTTAATGAAAATTTAGAATTATTTAATTCTAAAAAATTACAAAGTACATTAAAACAATCTAACATCCAAAAAATTTGGTATCTTTATAATTTATCTTCATGGCATTTATCTAGGGTTAAGTAAAAATGTTTAATAAATGGAAGAAAAATACAGTATATATCTCAACAATGCAGATTATTTTGCTTATTGTTAACTTTTTCTTGATAACAATAATCTCTAGAAAATATGGTGCTGAAATTTATGGTGAATATGCATCTGCAAAAAGTCTATCAGTCTTGATTGGTACAGTTACCGTTCTTTCGTTGGCGTTAGTGGTTACAAGAACAAGTGCAAACATGGAGGAGTTTAATAGTGGTTTGTTTTACACAACTTATAGAGTAATCATAAGGAATACTTTTTTTGCCTTTGTTCTAGTGATACCATTATCGAATTTTTTCGGCAGAAACTTTACATATGTATTCTTTTTTCTATTAGGTTTTGTATTCAACGAAATGCTGCACGTCGCTTTGGCATATCATCAGTCAAAGGGGGACTTTGTAATAAGTTCTAAGCAAATTATTATTAGAACGGTTTTGTATGGCCTCGGTGGTTGGACAATTGTTTTCTTAGATTATTCAATAATTTGGATAATTGTTTTTCAAGCAGTAATTTTGACATTATTTTTTATTGTTGCACATTTTTCATTACCTAATACAGATAGATCGTCTGAGGGTTTACATGATAAAAAAGAACTTTCCTCTGAGGGTAAAAAGATGGTTTTGACAACATTTTCTGCAGCTCTTTTGTCGGAATTAGATATAGTTATTTTGGGAATTTTTTATTCTGGTCCAATTCTTGGGGTTTTGGCTTGGTCAAAAAGAATTCTAGAAGGTCTTTATCAATTAGTTGGTGCGAGTTTAGATATTGTATTTCCTGAGGTATCAAAATTAAGTGACTTTAAAATTATTGCTGATTTAAGAAAAAAACTACGAGTTGTAGTACTTATATCTTTTGTTATCCCACTTTTATATTTATTGCTTGAAAATTATGCAAATCAAGTATTCGTATCAGTCTTAGGTGAGGAATTTTCAAGGCTAGCTGGAATGTTTAAAATTGTAATATTTTCTCTACCATTTATGTTGTGGTCAAGGATAAATATTATATTTTGTAGGGCAATGCACTTTGAAATAGCGTTATTTAGAATTGTAATTGTTGCAGCAGTAACATCTTTTGTAGTATATTTTCTAAATGCAAATTTTGAAATTGTGCCGATAGAGTTTGGAATATTTATATCACAGTTAATAATTTCTCTATTTACAACTGCTCTCATCAATAAAAAAATAAATGAGGATTTGTCATGATGAGTTTAATTTTCTATAACATTCTCTATTATTTAAAACGAAAACAAAAATCTTTCCAAAAATCTTCAACCACCTATACATATGTACACCCAAAATATATTGAACCATTGTTAAGCAATTTAAATCAACTCTCTAATAAACAGAATTTACGGGAATCATTCGATTTATTTAAAAATAATAAGGTTTTTGTGTTTGGAAAAATTTTTGGTCCAATTCGATTTGATTATGATTATTTTAATAATTATCAATTTGGAAAAAATGTTTATAAACCGGCATATTTTAATAAAGCAGATATAAAAGTGCCTTATGAGATTGGAAGATTACAATTTTTACAAAAAATTAATTTATATTTTATTCAATCTGAAGAGGTTCAAAAAGAGATTAAGTCAGTTTCGAAGATTTATGGTGATTTACTTGATGAAATAAATACATCTAATGCCAATCATGTTTTGTGGAATAGCCCAATGGATGTTGCAATAAGAATGATAAATTTAATTCTTGATAGGAATATTAAATGTGTGATTAATGAAAATGAAGATAATAAACCACTGGATGAACTAATAATTAAACATTTTGAATTTATAAAAAATAATTATGAAAATAAAGGGAATGTTGTTGGGAATCATTATTTTGTTGAGCTTGTAGCGACTTTCTTTTTTCTAAAAAATTATTCATTTAAAGAAGTAGATTTAGAGATAGATAAAATAATTAATGAAATTGAGAGTGAAATTACTTCTCAGTTTAATTCTGACTTTACTAATTTTGAAGGCTCAACTCATTACACTGCCCTTATGATTGAAGCATTATTGTTGATCTATTTATCTTTAGAAAATGATGAAAGTTATAAAAAGCTTACAAAAAAAATTAAAAACATAATTATTGAAAATAAAATATTTCTAAAACTATTAACAATAGATAATGAATTGTCCCAAATTGGAGATAACGATTCGGGAAGACTTCTTTACTTTTTATATGATGAAAAAGATCCATTAAATATGATTTGGTTGTTTGATTTAATCGATTTATCAATCAAAAATGAAACAATAAATTCAGCACATAAATATAGTTTTGAAAATAGTGATTCTATTGAAATAGAAAGTTTATTTAAGGTTGAGCATCAGACAATTTCAATATTTCAAAAAGAATTTGATTACTATGCATATCCAGATTTTGGAATTTATATATGGAAAAATTCAACTGATTATTTATCTATTAGGTGTGGTAATTTGGGACAAAATGGAATTGGTGGCCATGCTCACTATGATCAATTAAGTATTGAATGTTATTCAAACGGTAAGTGGTTTGCTAGAGATCCTGGAACTGGTACATATACTGACAACATCAAAATACGAAACAAATATAGATCAGCTGAATCCCATTGGGGGCCAAATTTAATGTTTAAAAACAATCAAAGTTTTAAAGAATGTTTTGAGTTAAAAAATATGGAACCTGGGAATGTTTTGATTTTTAGTCAGAATCAATTTCTTGGTAAAGCAAAATTTAATGATGTAACAATTTATAGAGAAATAAAAATAATGGATGGACAGCTAAACATTACTGATTTTTCTGAAGATTCCAGCTTAAATCAATATAAAAGTTGGTCATCAATGAAAGATGGTTCAAAATACAGTTTCTCAAAAGGATATAAAAGATTTAATTGATAAAAAAAGCAAAAAAAATAAATATAAGTCTTCTTATTCTCAGCCTTATTTTTACAGGTTTAGACGCTTACACTTTTCAAGAGATTCCTTTTTCTTGGATTGGATATGCAATGTCTGGGATTCTTTTATTAATCATTGGATTAGACAAATTTAAAAAATTTTTATATTCAAAATTTTTAATTACATATTGGATTGCGTACGCAATTTTGATTACATTAATTCAATATTTCAACTACTCAGAAGAGGTACCGGATCTGAAATACTCAAGTTTTGATAGATATATATTACTTAGATTATTAGTAATAATTTTTTTCTTGTTCACTCTTTCAAATTTATACAATATTTCAAATCATTTTTCATACGAAGTCCTTGCAAAAATAATTATTTATTCTTCACTTTTTATTTCATTTATGTCATTAATTTCATATTTTTCTTATGTATTTGAATATTCTGATTTTTACAGAAATAGAATTGGTACAAATTCAAACAGTATACAAAAAGTACTCGATGCTTGTACAATCTTAAGAAATTATGGAACCTTTAGAGAACCTAGTTTTTTAGCTGTATGGTTAAGTCCAACAGTACCATTTTATTTTTTCAAATTTAGAGAGAGTCCCAAATTACACTATTTAGTCTTATTTCCAATCTTATCAATAGTCTTAAGTAGAAGTTTGACAGGAATCTTTGGATTTACTCTTGCAATGTTTATTACTTTTATATTCTTTGCATTTAAAAATAGTAGGAATTATTATTTGTTATTTCCTACTATTTTAATTTTAGTATTTAGTACATTTGGTAATTCTCTTACTTATAAATTTCCTGCTTTAGATGCATCACAGTGTCCACCTAATTCAGCAGATAAATGTGATTGCTCCATATACGATGACGAGGAAGACTTAGCTAAAAATTCAGTTAATTTAAATCAAAGTATTTTTAATAGAGCAAAAATAGTTGTCACTGGGGGAGTAACTAATTTTGAAAATATTTCTAGAATAAATTCTTATTTGAGTGAGAAAAACGTAATGTTGTTAGGTGATGGCTTTGGTATTGCAAATGTAAAATTTACGAATAATTTTAACAAAAATAATAAAATCATTAGAAACAACGAAGTCCAAAATATTTATCCTGGATTAATTGTTTCTATGAATAATTTGTATGCAAATATTTATTTTTCAACAGGTATTTTTGGATTAATTCTTTTTTTTGTTTCTTTAATTCAAATTAGTGTATCTATTCTTAAACAAAGCATAAATCGAAGCCCTATTTTATTTGCTTCTTTTTTAAATATTTTGATTATGTACTTCTTCCAAGGTGAAGAGCTCAGTTTATTTTTTGCATATATTATTGGGATGGGTCTAAGTCAAAAGGAAAATAATTGAATATTTTAATAGTTTCTCATCAATTTTATCCTCTAAATAGTCCAAGAGCATTTAGATGGAAATCAATTTATGACGATTTAAAAAATAAAGGTCACACTGTAAAAATAATTACCGGTACTTTTCAGGAAAAATCAAATGATGATATTTTTTTTATAGGAAATCAAAAATCTAAAACATTTATTAATAACGTTCGTAGTAGATCAAATCAAGTTGATAGCAATAAAATGTTTATTAATTTTATTTACTTAATCTTAAAAAAAGTTTACAGATTATTTTATAAAACATTTGCTTGGCCAGATTATTCTATGTTTTGGCTATATTCAGTTTGGAAAAATCGAAAACATATAGATTATCAATACGATGTAATTATTTCAGTTAGCCTTCCATTTTCTTCCCACCTAGCTGCTTATATTTTGAATAAAAAGAATCAAAAAAAATGGATTTTGGATATTGGCGATCCCTTCTCTTTAAAAGAAAACGCATATGAAAATAACAAATATTTATACAAATATTTAAATTTTTACATTGAAAAGAAATTTTACAATATTGCACATCAAATTATTTTTACTCATAAGGAGTCTTCTGATTCACATATAAAATACTTCAAAATCAATAAAGAAAAGATATACATCGGAAGTCCTATTAGCACATTTAATGATGAGTTATTTGAAGCATCTAAGTCGTATAATTACAATACACTACCAATAAAACTTGGCTACTTTGGCGTTCTTACAAAAGGTGTTCGATCACCTTTGAATACTTTAAAATTTTTTAAGAATTCAGATTTTGAATTCAATTGGTATACAAATCCTGATTCAAAATTGATGGTAACTCAAAATAAAATTAATTTAGATAATCATAAATTTTTTGATATAGTCAGTAGAGATGAAGCTTTAGATAAAATGACGTCCTCCCTACATTGTCTTTTATCAATTGGAAATCTCAATCCTGGCCAACTCCCAAGTAAGATCATTGAATATATATCAACAGGAAAGCCTGTTATACATTTTGCAGAAATTGATGATGATCCAGTAATACAAATTTCTAAACAATTTAATAATTTAATAATTGTTAATACAGATTCAAACTTACCTGAATTGAAAGATAAGTTGAATAAGATTTTCTTAAATATCGACACATTTAATAAAGAGACATTTATTAAAAATTATTCAGCCGGAGCTATTACTAGTAACTTAGATATACTCTAAAATCTTTGACCAGTTTTCATTATAAATTAGTGCAGGTGAATTCTTTATATTAAAATTTTTTGCTTCTTCAATGCTAACTATTGCACTTTGAGGATTATTAAGTTCATATGTAAACACATTCTCACTTCTAAAGTAATTTGTATAAGTTCGTTTTGGAATTACAAGTTTTAATCCTAAATTCTGAGCTTCATAAATTGGAAGACCAACTGTTTCATATTCACTTGCATGGAAATATATTTCATGTTCTGACATGACACTCATTGTTTGATCTTGTGTTTGGGTGTACACACAATTAAATTCACTCATATTTTTCGGAGGATTAATTATTGTGATAATGTTATTTTTTGAAATTTGCTTTAAAACTTTAACCATAAAATTGAAATTTTTATTAGGCACTTTACTGCCAAACAATACAATTTTTCCAGATTTACTTTTTGTTTCCACAACAGTCTCTTCAAGCTGTCCTATTGAAATTATTTTATCTTTATATTTTTTGTGAAACACTTCAGTCATATGCTCAAGTTGTACAATTATGTATTCAGAAGATTTGAAACTCTTGGTTATTAAGTATTTTAAAATTGTATTTTTTAAATCTCTCAATACAAAAGGTAATATATTTTGAACTAAAACAAATGATTTAATTTTTGTTTTAAAACCAAAATTACCAAAATGTATTATTGCATCACTGTTCTCAATAATGTTTCTTTGCTTTCCATTAGTAATTAAATAATAAAAAGGATGAAGTATTCTTTTGTTTGATAGTTGAATGAAATCAACATATTTATTATCCAAAGATTGATTTTTAAGGTCATTGTAAAACTCATTTTCTGAATAAAGGACAATTATCTCATTATTAGATTCAACAAGAAGTTCAAAAGCTTCTACAAAGAGCGTTACACCACCTAGAGACTTTACTCCACAAGCATTTAAAACAAGCTTTTTTCTCACCATTTCAATGATAGTTGTACATTAATAACTATTTAATCACTAAAATCATAAAGTAGTGACTGATAAATATGATATAGCTTTAGTAGTAGGTACAAGGCCAAATTTTGTTAAGGCAGCACCACTTTTAAATAAATTAGAAGAACAAAACAAAAAGGTTTTATTTATTCATACAGGGCAACATTTCGACAAAAATATGTCTAAAAATATTTTTGAAGATCTTAGTATTAGAACTCCTGACATAAACCTAAATGCTCCTTCTGATTCTCAAAGTAAACAGTTTCAATACATTGTTAAAGAGTTGCAAAAAATTTTTACTAACTGTGAAATTGATAAAGTAGGAGTTTTTGGTGATGTAACTTCTACCTTAGCTGCTTCCATAGCTGCAAAACAATCAGACCTTTATTTATTTCATGTTGAATCAGGTCTACGATCAAATAATTTAGGTATGCCAGAGGAACGTAATAGAATTATGGTAGATGCAATCAGTGATCTATTATTAATACCATCTGAAGATGCAAAAGAAAACTTATTAAAAGAAAAAGTATCGTCAGGCAAAATTCATAATGTTGGAAATATTATGATTGACACTCTAGCTAAAAATAAATCAAAAATTGTAAATAATTCTGAAGGTATTAAGAATAATTTAAATATAAACAAACCATATTTTGTAGTTACTTTGCACAGACCAGCAAATTTAAATGACGACATTTTAAATAATGTTTTTGATGCAATCAGTAACTTTAAAGATGACTATCAAGTTATTCTTCCAGCCCATCCAAGGCTTAAAAATTATATTGAAAACAATAATATTGAGTTTTCAAATGTTATGCTGATTGATCCATTATCCTACATTGACTTCATGTCTCTTGTTTATGGATGTGACTTAGTTCTCACTGATTCTGGAGGAATACAAGAAGAAACAACATATTTAGGCATCCATTGTTTAACACTTAGAGAAGAAACAGAAAGACCAATAACAGTTCAAGAAGGGACTAATAAAGTTATTGGTACTAATAAGGAAAATATAATTAATGAAATAAATAATGTTTTAGGCAGTAAAATTTCAAAAGAAGCAAAAATTAAATATTGGGATGGTGAAACCTCAGATAGAATTTTTCAAATTTTATTTGGTAAGATATGAGTAAATTTAAATATAATTTAGCAGTAATTGGATTAGGCTATGTTGGTTTACCTTTAGCTATTGAAGCTGTAAATAGTAAGCTCAAAGTAGCCGGATATGATATTAATGAGTCTGTAGTTGATAGCCTCAACAAGTCCATTTCTCACGTTGAAGACATTTCAGATAAGGTACTTCAAGATGCACTTTCTAAAGATCTTATGATTACTTCTGATTCAAGTGTTTTAGGAGATTCAGAGTACATAGTAATTAGTGTTCCAACTCCGTTAACCGATTATCAACCTGACCTAAGCTATGTTGAGGCTGCAACAAAAAGTATTGCCGAAAATTTAAAAATAGGACAGATAATAATCCTAGAATCTACTACTTACCCTGGAACTACATTAGAAATAGTGAAGCCAATACTTGAAAAAATTTCAAGTTTGGTAGCAGGAGAAGATTTTTTGCTCGGATACTCTCCTGAACGGATAGATCCTGGAAACAAAGAATGGACATTTAAAAATACACCAAAAATTGTTAGTGGTATAAATGAAACATCACTTAAAAAAATATCAGAATTTTACAATTCGATAATTGACGAAGTTGTTGAAGTCTCTGGTACAAGAGAAGCAGAAATGGTTAAGTTAGTTGAGAATACATATAGGCAAGTAAATATTGCAATGGTTAATGAACTTGCGATTTTGTCAAACATGTTAGATATAGATATTTGGGAAGTAGTCGACGCTGCAAAAACCAAACCCTTTGGATTTCAATCATTCAGGCCTGGACCAGGAGTAGGAGGTCACTGCATTCCAATTGATCCAAAATATTTGTCTTTTAAAACTCGACAAATTGGACAGCCTGTGCGTTTTGTTGAATTAGCTCAAGAGATAAACAATTCAATGCCAAATTATGTCATTTCTAGAATTAGTGAATTAATGAACAAAAAAGAAATTCTTTTGAAAAATTCCAAAATACTATTACTCGGCGTAGCATATAAAAAAGATATTGGTGACACTAGGGAGTCACCGGCAATTGATATAATCGAATCGCTACTAGATAAAAGCGTAGAAGTATCTTTTTATGACCCATATGTTGATGAATTGATAGTAAATAAAAAAAGTATATTAAAGGAACAAGATATAGAAAGTGCATCAAATTATGATATGGTTATTATCCACACACCACACACATCTTTTAGTAATATAGATTTTGAAAATTTTAAATCATTGATATTCGATACTACAGGAAGTTTTATAATTTCGAACGCCGAGAGGATATAAAATTACTCCAAACTTTGATACTTTATCAAAAACCATAAACATACTTGGTAGTGAGCTTGGTGACGTTATTAAAGATCAAGCTGGAGCAAAATATTTTAAAATTGTTGAAGATATACGATTAAATTCTAAAAAATATCGACAAACAAACAACAATAAATACTTAGATTCTATTTTCAAAACTCTTCAATCCCTTGAACCAAATGAGATATATATAATTACTAAAGCATTTACAATATTCTTTTATTTATCAAATATTGCTGAACAAGTATTTAGAGAGCATACTCTAAAAAATTCAAATATTTCTATTAATAAAAAAACAAATAACCAACTTATTTTTATGCCTGTTTTTACCGCTCATCCCACTGAAAGTTCTAGACAGTCAACTTTAAAAAAAATATATAAAATTGCCGAGATTATTGAAAACAATAATTCAAATAGTATTATTGAAATAAATTCACTTATTACTCAACTTTGGTATACAAGAGAAGTTCGATCCACAAAGCCAAGTCCAATAGATGAAGTAAAATCATTAATTTTTTATTTAGATATTTTATATAAAGACGTATATAAAAAAATAATGAAAGATGATGAAATAACTGAAAATGCAAAAAACTTTAAACTTAAGTTTGGATCATGGGTAGGTGCTGATAAAGATGGCAATCCATTTGTAACTACAAATATAACCAAAGAGGCATTAAAAATATATTCAAATCAAATATTGAATATTTATAAAGAACAAATTGTTGAGTTTTCAGAAGAGTTCAGTATTTCAACAGATTTAGTTGAAAGTCCAAAAAAGTTAATAAAAAAAATTGAGGAATATAAAAAAATTCTTCCAAGTGATTATAAACATTACAAACGCGTAAATTTTGATGAACCTTTCCGTATATTTCTTTCATTAGTTTTTCATAGATTGGATAATTTTCAAAAAAACAAGAAAGGTTATAAATATTTTCATGAATTTCTTGATGATATTTTATTATTTCAAAATAGTGTTTTAAAAATATTTGGAACAAAAATCCAAAATACAAAGTTAGATAATTTTGTCGAAATGATTTACCAATTTGAATTTCATGGTGTGTCTTTAGATATTAGGCAAAACTCCTCTGTAATTAATGATCAGAATGGGAGAGAATACTCTGATTTTGAAGAATTAATAAAAGAAATACCTGAGCTTCAAAAAATTTATGGCAATAACGTATTTAATTCAATAATTCTCTCAATGACAAGTTCAGAAGGAGATATATTAAATCTTTTCAATGTATGTCAAAAGCATATTCCTAAAGAGAATATTCCTTCAATAACGCCTTTGATTGAGGAAATTGAGGAATTGCAAAAATCTCATATAATTTTGAAAAAACTATTTCTAAATAAACGGTACAAATCTTTCATAGAAAAGTTTAAAAATAATAATCAAGAAGTTATGCTTGGCTATTCTGATTCAAATAAGGATGGTGGAATAATTTCTTCACAATGGAATGTATACAAAGCACAAATTAATTTATTTAAAGTTGGTGTAGCAAATAATATTAAAGTTACATTTTTTCATGGAAGAGGAGGAACTATCAGCAGAGGTGGGGGACCTACTTACAATTCAATTTCTGCACAACCAAAGGGCACTGTATCATCCCAAATAAGGTATACAGAACAAGGCGAAGTTGTCTCAGATAAGTATTCAACAGCATATCTTGGGTTTGAAAATATTAAACTTGGTTCGGTAGCTTTTATTAATGAATCTGGAAATAAATTAAAAGTAAAAATACCAAATCAGGAATTTCTACAGGAGCTATCGAATAAGTCATATGAAGAATATAGGTCTTTCTTTACTGACTCAAATCTTATAGATTACTTTGAAAAAGGAACTCCTGTAAAACTTCTATCTACACTGAATATTGGATCAAGACCCTCAAAGCGAACTAAAAATGTGAAGACGTTACAAAATTACAGAGCTATTCCTTGGGTGTTTGGATGGGCGCAAACTAGAAATACATTAACAGGTTGGTATGGCTCAGGAACAGCTTTAAATTACATGATTGAAAAATACGGAATAAATTATGTAAGAAAAATATATAAAAATTCAGACTTTATGCAGAACTTAATTAGCAATATTGAGATGACGCTCTCAAAATCTGATCTCAAAATTGCTAAAAGATACGTTGATGAACTTCTAGATGAAGAAGCATTAAAAATATATAAACAAATTCTTAAAGAATCACAGTTAGCATATATTTCTATAAAGAAAATTAAAAATATCGATGATCTGCTTGAAGATAACAAAATTTTAAAAAATACTCTAAATATTAGAAATGCATACTTAGATCCTTTATCTCTAATTCAGATAACTCTTATGAAGAAAATGAAAAGGCGTAAACTAAATACAGTAGAAAACAATTCTTTATTGTTATCGGTAAACGGTTTAGCCGCTGGTCTTAGAAATACTGGCTGATAAATCTCTAAGCTCAAAATGCATCTCATCCGGAGATGTCCAAGTTCCTCCCCAAGCAAATCCCCAGGAATTAAAGATTTCAACTACTCTTGGGTGGTAACTTGATTTTGTATTTATATCAATAGCTATTCCCCAAGCATGTCTGGAAATACTTCCCCCAGCATCAAATCGGTTAATCCTTCTAGGAGCATAACACCCGCCTGATTTTTTAAAATCTTCAACAGAAAGTGTATTAGCTAAACCTTCATCTAAGATTTGATTTAAAGCACCCTCTAACGGCCCCCACATTAACCTGTGGCATCTTGTGTTACCAAGAATAGGCATTTTCTTAACTTGAATATTTTTCTCTCTCCAAGATGGTTCTGTTGTAATCCAAGTACCATCTCTTTCCTTGATTTGAAAATCACCAAACATTTCTTTAACCATTGCATTAGGTAATACCCAATTTTTATTTGGAATATTTCTTTTGTATTTGTTTGTTATCTTTACCCTCTTATATTCAATATTTTTATAAAGTTCAATCAAGTGGTTTTCACTCATTTTAGTATCCCAAATAATCGCTTGAATATTTCTATAAATACCTAATTCAAAACCGACTTCTTTATTTACCACTCCTTCAAACCAAGATAATTCTGAATCTTTAATAATCATTCCAACTTCTAGAACGAGTGGAGCAGAGTTGATACCGACTAAACTTACCTTGTCATTTACCGCAAGACTATACCTTTCAGCAGTTAAGGTTGATACTATAAGTTTGTTTTCTTTAATTACTTGAGCAGCTTCGTCGTTATAAAAAAAATCTACTTTAGATGACTCTATTGTTTTTATTGAAATGCTGTACAAGTAGTTTTCTAATGAGGAAAGTTTTTTTTCTCCATTTGATGACTCAACTGATTCTAAGCCTACATTCGCTCTTCCTATGAAAGTTAGGTTGCTATCTAAATTTTTTGCACTCTCTATAATTTGATTAGTGACACTATAGAAAAGACTTCCTGATTGCGATATTGTATAGTAATCATAATTCTCAATTTTATTCTTGATGTACTCAGGCTCTGATTCATGAGAAGTAACTGGTAATATTAAAAAATTAATTAAAGCTACCGTTGCAATAGTTGAAAGCATATTAATAATCTTAATTTTTTTTTAAATTTACATATATTTAACATTGATAAATACATTTATAAATTTTTTTAGGTTAACCTTAATTTCTATGAAACTTTTAACTAACTTTTTTTCAAGTGCGGCAACAAAAAGACCTGTAATTACAATTTTAGTAGTTCTTTTATTAACTGGTTTTTTTGGCTATATGGCTGGGCAGGCAGAAGAACTTAGCACAAGCTTTGGAGGAGAATTAGACACTCCAGAGATTCAGGCATCTTCCAAGTTGGGTGAATATTTTCAAACATCAGGCTCACAATCAGTTTTTCAGATAATTATGTCAAGTGAAGACGTACTAACTGTTGATGGTTATTTAGCGTGGCAAGAGATAAATAAAGTTGTTACTGAAAGTGAAATCTATCCATATTTAGTAAAAGATCAAGGTGGTGCAGTTCAAGGATTTTTTGCACCTGTAGATTTTGCTAAAGCTTTTAATCCAGCAATAAATGTAAGTACAATGTCAGATGAACAATTTAAACAATTATATAACCAAGCAAATAGCCAAATGCCACCTGAATTTAAAGCATTTGCGTCTGCTCTGCTTTCATCTACTTATGATGAGGAGGCAACTACCGCAACAGCAGGGTTAGCAATTGTTACTATCGATAGCTCTATGATTGTACAAGATTTTGGTGGATCAGATGGGGCATTCATTGAGCAACCTCGTATGGAAGTGGCTCTTGCAGATGCTTTAAATCAAATTTCTGTTGGAAACATTAAAGTTTCAGGATTTTCTTTTGGACTTTTGCTTGGTAACGAGGGCGATGACTTTTTAGAGGAAATAGGTATTTTATTTGGACAGGCATTTTTGATAATTCTTGTAGTGTTGGCCTATATATTTTTTATTAGGCCGAGAAAAGGTTTCAATATCCTCAAATCAGGAAGAAGAACATTTAGTGATTTATTTTTAAGCCTTGGAGCAATTTTGCTATCTATAGGCTGGATGCAAGGAGCAGGAACTATTTTAGGACCTGGTTATTTAGATATTATTGGTGCACCAAATCAAGTTTCACAAATTGCTCCTATTATTTTAATTGGTCTTGGTGTTGACTATGCGATTCACTTTACTTCAAGGTATAGAGAGGAAATTGGATCTGGAAATACCGTGAGTGGCTCAGCAACTTCTACACTAAAATCTGTCGGAATTGCACTAACACTTGCAACTCTTGCAACAATTGTTGGATTTTTGACAAACATTGTTTCACCTCTTCCAGAATTAAAAGATTTTGGAATTCTTGTTTCAGCGGGTATATTCTTTGCTTTCTTTCTTGTAATGACATTTGTACCAGCTATTAGAACTTTATTGGATAGAAGAGCAGAAAAAAAAGAAAATATTAATGTAGATGCATTTTCTTCATCAGGGGATAGCGTCTTAAATAAAATTGCTGCTTCAAGCGGAGTAATTCCAAAAAAATTAAAGATTTTTGCTCTTATTTTACTTTTTGCAATCTCTGGATATGGATATTTTAGTTTTACCAATTTGGAAACTATATTTGAATTTACAGATTTCTTACCTGAAGATAATCCTGTTGTACAAACACTAGGACTGCTGACAGATGAATTTGGTGGAGGATTTGGTGAAACAACAAGCGTTCTAATCGAGGGGGATGATTTAGCGTCACCTGAAGCTTATAATGCATTGATTGCATCAATAAACAATTTGAGTGAAAAAGAAAATATAGTAGTTTATGCGGGCAATGTTGCTGCGGAATCAGTCGTTGCAACACTTGGACAGCTTTTAGCTCCTCAGGGAACTGCACCAGGCGCACCTCCAGCTATGCCAGACATGACGTTAATAGGCAGTTTAGGATCCTTTGGTGTCGATCTTATGTCTGGAGCTCAGGGAATTGATGCATTAAAAGTAAAAGAAACTGGAGATGTGCAAGGACTTTATGAATATTTAGTTGATTTAGATTCAGAAGCTTTCTTAGCTACATTGTATTTCAATGAAGACGGTGTAGTTACTGCTCAGCAGGTAAGAATCACTACATCTGCAGGATCTCTTGGAGCTGCTCAACTCAGAGATGATATTTATGATGCATTTAAACCTATGTCGTCACTTGGAATATCAATTGCAGCAACAAATGATGCAATTGTTACTCAAAGTGTAAGTGATCTAATTTCTGAATCGCAGTTTCAGTCATTGATATTCGCAATACTTGCGTCAATGATGTTTTTAATTCTTTATTACTTAATTGATATAAGGAAACCTTTCTTAGGTGTGATTACAATATTGCCAGTTGTAGCAATAGTTATGGGTACATATCTTGGAATGTATTTCTTAGACATTCCTTTAAACCCTGTAACTTCTACACTATCTGGACTTGCGATAGGTATTGGTGTACCTTTTGTAATTCACGTTACAAATAGATTTAGAGAGACTTTATTAATTACAGACAGCCCTGTAGATGCTGTTAGAACGACTCTTAAAACAACTGGAGGTTCATTATTTGGTTCAGCATTTACAACTATGGCTGGTTTCGGTATATTAATGACTTCTTCTTTAAAACCATTTCAACAAATGGGCCAGGTAGTTGTTGTCGCATTAGGGTTTGCTTTAGTTGCATCGATTTTAATTCTCCCAACTCTTTTGGTGTTTTGGGCAAATTACCATAATAAAAAAACAGCTAAATCTTTATAATTAACTTTATTAATATTATTTAAGTGAATGTTTCTGAACTTCTTAATATTGTCAATGCTTTAGTTCCAATTAAGTATGCATTTGAAGATGATTATGTAGGTATAACAATAGGATCTGAACAAAGTGAAGTAAATGGTATTGTTGTCGGTCATGAATTAGAAAAATCATTATTGAAATACTGTAATGATAAAAATATAAACACTGTTATTTCTTATCATCCTCCTTCTTTCAAGAAAGTGCTCGAAGATGATGGCACTGAAACTTTGATCCCAGAAATCATAACTAAAGAATTTATGGATAACCAAGTAAATGTAATTACTTTACATACTGCCCAGGATGTTTGCGAAGGAGGAAATGCTGATACTTTGGTTGAAATATTTAATTTGAAAAACACCAAGACCTTTGCTCACACTTTTGGTAATTTTGGTGCTGG
>Ga0222718_10001143_pt1 | contig 26404 bp, 29 predicted proteins | sample C33_27DmetaG_FD_165045 | JGI IMG/M metagenome (GOLD analysis project Ga0222718, IMG submission 165045) | Estuarine water microbial communities from San Francisco Bay, California, United States - C33_27D | ecosystem: Environmental > Aquatic > Marine > Unclassified | place: USA: California...
TGTCTCTTGAAACGGCCCGGTCCCTATCTCAACAAATTCCACTCTACTTTGAACTATAGGTTGAAAACGTGAAGGAAAACCCGGTCCATTTAAGAACGCCGAAGATGGTCGGGTCTGGCTCGCTCTCTTGTAGCCTACTGTGCTTAGATTAGCGAGGTCGTTAGTCAACTGCACACGCTGAAAGGTAGAGCTGGTCGCAGCTGCAAGTACCGTATATATCGACCTATCCATTTCCTGTTACCGTTCTATTAAGACCGTATGTTTACGATGGCCTGTGTCATCGCACTTGTTGTTTCAATTGCTTTAGCATTTGCTTGGAAATTTCTCTGAGCAGTGATCAAGTCAACCAGTTCAGCTGTCAGGTCCACGTTCGAGCGCTCACGAGAGCCCGCACGCAGCGTACCAAATCCGGCAGAACCGGCCTCGCCGAAGGAGGCCTCACCAGAATCTGAAGTTGCAAAGAAACTAGAGTCTCCGATTTGTCTCAAACCTTGAGGGCTACTAAAGTTAGCGATAATGATCTTGCCAAGAGACTTCTGGCTGCCATTTGAATAGCTCGCAACAACAAGACCATCATCTCCGATGTTTACACCAATCAGATCACCTTCTGGAGCACCGTTCTGATTTTGATTGAGAACCGCGAACGGACTGTTGTACTGTGTGCTACCGTTATAATTTACGTTGACAGTTGTACCAGTAATCGCAGCACTATTAAGAGCGTAAGCAGCAACTGGAGAGACTAGCGACCCGCTTGTATCAAAAGTGAGCTCGCCCTTATCTAAGAATATCGGCGACCAAAAAGGAATATCGTCTTCGTTGAAGTCACCCTTATCTGTTGTTTCGTCCCAGCTTCCATCCTGGTTCTGAACAACATAAACATCACTTGCCCCATCAGTATCTGGATCAAGGCTTACATAGGTGGATGTGCTGCCGAATGCTGCTGGTACATTTTCAAGACCCCAGTCCGAATGACCGTTGATTTGGATAAATGATTCAGTTCCTGTGGTAGAACCAGTGATCGTGATTGCGCTTTTCGCTTCGTCGAATCCGACAACCACACCGTTAACAGTTCGCCCAAGAGCGTCAGCCATCAGATTGATCTTCGTTTGCAGCGCCTTTGTAAACGTGCCTATCGAGTAGTTACCCTCATCAACATTTATCTGAGAAGATATGCCATCGACGATAACTGTTAGATTTTTATTCGCTGCAGTTACAGCAAAGTTTGTGCTTGGGTCAACACCCATCTGATTACCTGTAACCCTTGCAGGCTCAGAACCCTGCCCCCTCAGGGTAGGTAGGTTATTGACCGCCGAAGTTTGCGCTAAGACTTGACCAACAATCGGCCCTTCAGCTGTCGCCTCCATTCCCAAGAGAGTTTTTGCGAGTGCTGATGAAGCCGTGAGCGCAGCAGGATCGCCCGCGGCATTGAGCGATATTTCTATACTTGAAGCATCACCCGTTGTACCACTACTGAACAAAAAAGCTCCATCTTGGTACTCTACTTTCAACCCATATCTTTGATTTTTTGCACCGAGACTTGAACCATTTGGTTCGACATCCCGAAGCAGAAGCGTTTCTAAGTCTTGATCAGCGGGGGCAACATTAGTTCCGTAAACGCCATCACCATCACTGTAATTCCCAACATTGAAGATTGCTTGGGCATCAGCATCAGCGCTTCCAATATAAAGATTATATTGCTTGGCCGGATCGGTCTGTTCAAATCTGAACCCTCCCCTTACCGCATCGTATTCGACGGTAATATCTTTCCAACCTTCATTCTCTTCGATTGCTTTATTGATTGTATAAGCCACGGCCTCTGGCGTCGCTTCGTTGTTGGCATCTATTAAAGTAACGCCGTCTGCTGTTCCTTGCGTACCTAGGAGAGCTTTAACATCCAACGTAAGTTGGAGGTTAGGATCTAGTTTTTCTCCTGCTTCGTCTGTTCGCGTTAAGTTGATGGTCCCTGGAGCTGTGTCGCCAGTAAAATTGAATTTCGCATTATCACCAAACCGGGCATTGAGTTGATTTTGAAGCTCAAAAGCGATTTGCGTACCTGATAATTGGACATCTTTACCAGCTAGATGCTCCAAGCCTATTTGTACCGCATCTGACCCATCAACCTTGACTGAAAACATATCAGTGAGCTTCGAACGGGTGAAGACCAAAGCAGCTGGCTCACCTTCAGTAGCGCTAAAGTCAACGCCATCCTGATTGTTGGTCAGATTCAAGTTATCGATATAAGTTGAATCAGCCGCAATTTCAGTCGCTACCGTTGCACGCTTTGAAGCCGCAGGGGATGTAAGCTGGTCATACGAATATTTCTTGTAAATCGTCCCCGTTGTGATCAAGTACTGTGCGCTATTCTCGCTCGTACGCTGGAGCTCCCGTAATTCACTGGCGGTCTTAATTTCACCATATTTATTGACGAAGAATTGATCTCCTCCGGTGTCAGATGCCTGTACCAAAGCGGGAGCGACAGGCTGGTCATCAATATAGACATAGGTCTGCCACTTATTGGTTGGCGTATCAGCAGTAGCTGATGCGGTCTTTACGTAATATATCGTAGTCAGGTGAGAGGATCCTGAAGCCCCATAGACTGTGAATGAAGTCGTCTTGTGATAAGTTTCAGGCTTATTCGGATTAAACGCTGCGGTTATCGGATCAGCGGTCGATGGAAGATTAAGTCCTAGCTCAACTTCAGATGTTGGAGAAAACTCTGCCACTGTCGTGCGAGGAATAGCCATCGCCTTGAGCGGCTCACTAAAATCAGCTTTGTTGGTTGAGTCGACTGGCAGCGCCATGAGTGCTTGTCCTGCTGCATTCACCATCTGATTCTGCTCATTGAGCATAAATCCACCATTACGCGTGTATACATTTGCACCGTCTGTGGTTTTGAGTGCAAAGAAACCATCACCCGTGATAGCCAGATCCAGAGAGTTAGCGGAGAATTCGATATTGCCCTGACTAAATTCCTGTACTACCTCCTTCAGTGCAACGCCGGCACCTACAACACTCGATGCTTTTTGAAGTGGCGATGTCGCGAAAATATCGCCGAAATCAGCATTTGAGCGTTTGAATCCGGATGTCCCGGCGTTCGCGATATTGTTAGAAGTTACAGCAAGCTCAGTTGTCGCTGCATTCAATCCAGTTAGTGAGGTATAGAAAGACATGTATTTTCTCCGAACTTATATTTCAATAGTGCTGAGTTGATCGAGCGGCATTTCATCCCCTCCATCAAGCTTAATCTTTAATTTTTTGGAGTCAGCGTCCCAATTTACCGAGCTGATCACCTGCTGAGACACCAATGGGACAACAACTTTTTCATCGCCTTTGTTGGCAATCAACGAAAACCGATACGTCGCTTCTGGAAATGGTTGCCCATCACTATCTTGGCCGTCCCATTCCAACTCCACTTCACCAGCATTTAGCCTCGAAATTTCCCTCTCGTGAATAAGGCCGCCTGTTTCGGAGTCATACACTCTAAAGACAGCATCAGTTAGTGACGATTCAACAATTCCGCTCAGAGTGACAGCGTCACCACCTCCTGCAAGTACTCGCCCTCCTTCCAGACTCACTGTCTTTCCGAGAAGGTTGGCACCGAGCAGGAATTTATCTGACTTAGACTCATTCGCCATATCATCCATGGTCTGTTGCATTCCCTTCATCGACTCTAGACTCGAAAACTGAGCTAGCTGAGCGACAAACGCCTCGTTCTCTAGGGGATCAAGTGGGTTCTGGTTTTTGAGTTGAGTCGTGAACAAGATGAGAAAGTCATCCCGATCCAAATTTTCTTGCTTCTCAAATAAGGCTTTTGCCTGCTGCTCTTCGTACTGTGCAGTCGTAAGCAAACTAGACGGGAGTGATAGATCTTGTAATGACATTTTTACCTCGTCTTCAAAACTTCGAGCGTACTGCTAAGCAAATTACGCGTTGCGGTAACTACTTCAACATTATTTTGGTAGGCACGACTTGCGTCCAACATCTCAATTAATTCAGCAACTTCATTGACATTGGACGCGTACACATAGCCCTCTTCATCTGATGCCGGGTTATTAGGCTCAAAGACCCTCTTCGGCGATGAGCCATCGGATACAATCTCAGTCACACGCACTCCACCCTGCGCAGCGTCTCCGGAGATCGACGATAAGATAGCTTCAAAGACTGGTCTACGAGCCCTGAAGGCACCATCCTCAGTTGTTGAAACAACTCCGGCATTAGCCAGGTTTGAGGCAGTGGTGTTCATGCGCACAACCTGGGCGTTCATTCCCGAGCCAGCAATGTTTAAGATGTCAGACAAGGCCATTTCTTATTCCCCGCGTATTGCCTTAAATAGAGACGAAACCTTACCCTCAAAAAACTGCAAAGAGGCCTGATAGTCACTGGTTGCTTGACCGAACTTGGCCTGTTCCACCCCGATCTCTACAGTATTATTGTCAACACTCGGGCTTAAGGGTACGCGGTAAAAGGTCGAGGCTTGTATTTCCCTGGGAGATATTTTGGTATTACCAGTAGCATGGTCATTTAGTTCAGCCTGCTTTAACCTGTCTCCGAGTATTTTTCCAAAATTTATGTCCTTGGCTCGATAGTTTGGAGTAGAGGCATTAATAATATTTTCTGATATCACTTGCACTCTTCTCGCCTTGACATCCAATGCTGCCTGGCTAAACCCAAGATACGATTCATATTTACCTAGTATGCTCATTACGTTGCGTCTTAATAAAAATTATTATCTAGATGGTGATCAATTAATGACTACGGCGCTTTGTGTCGATTACTTTGCATGGGCCGTGCCAATTTTGAAAAAAGAACAGCAATGACTGAAAATCATTAGTCATTACTTGTAATTACAGGCCCGAGTAACAGATTACTGCCCTTCATGATTTGCTCCTAAGTACAGCTCCTAACGATTTTTCGATAATGTGGAAGCAAAGTGGCAATGACTAACCGCTTATTTTTCTTTGCGGCGCAATGTCCTTACCTTATCCTCCGCACATGGATAAACTCACTCGCTACACACTAGTGCTTCTCACGATAAATTTATCTGTGACACAAGCCGAGACGGTCGAAACGCGTCTAGATCACGAAGCTGATTTAGAGCATTCAGCCGTCCAATTTCTTGCAGCCAAGATCGGTGAATCAGAAAGTGAAATTAGTATAAAGATGAGTGATTCTAGGCTAAGGATCCCAACCTGCCCGAGCGAATGGATATTCGAGAAAGACAAACCCTCCCAGAATCTAGTCACTGTGGAGTGTCTAGATTCAAAATGGAGACTAGCCTTTAGATACGAGGTTGATGGATCTGCCGCCGATCATAGGAATACGCGTGAAATGATCCTCGGTAATGTTACAGCGTTATTAGCTGAAGACATTGATGCTGGGCATGAGTTACAGATCGAAGACTTCGCATTGGACGCAGATGGTTCTTTGCCGGAAGAACTTAGTACGCTAATAAAGTCAGGCGTATTTATGAAGGTTCCAGCAGCTGCTGGAGCGGTAGTCACCGCATCTATGCTGGAGCGCGGTCAGCTTGTTTGGATAGCACGCGAATATATTCCAATTGGAATGCCGGTTTCCGAGGTAAATTTTGAACAGACAACCGCGCCTTCCGTAGAGTCGGAAAATGCCCTGCCGGCAGACTATACTTTCGGAGAAAATACGAAAGCCTCTGTAACCATTGTCAAAGGAGAATTAGTCAGAAAAAACGCCATCGGGCGACCTATTAGAGTCCTGGTTGCAGAATCGCTAATCAGACCGGGAGAAACTCTCACTGACCGTAACACAGAACACCAAGAGATATTAACCGGCGTACCAGATGGCGCCGTGTCAGACCTCAGCGCTTTGGGTCGGAGCGTGGCAACTTCTCAAATACAACCTGGTAGTATCTTGCGATATATAGACGCAAGGCGTGAAGCAGACGTAAAAAAAGGTGAGGAAATCAGACTAACTGTGACACGAGAGTCATTTCAACTAGAAATGGACGTTGTCGCCCTCGAGTCAGCCTTTATCGGGGATTCGATAAAGTTAGCCAACCCTGAATCCGGAGCAACTATCACGGCAACGGTTTCAGGCAAAAATCGCGCAATGAAGTAAATTTTATTAATATTGAACGGTGATGTGTCGATTATCCCTATGAAGGAAGTAGCAGCAGCCTCTAATTGGTTGCATTGAGAATCATTATGGCAGACCCAATTTCAGGTAATTTTGATAAAAATCAATTACCTAGGTTCAACAAAACAATCAACTCCACAGATAGTGCATCTGAAGCAGCGAAAGCGAGCCAGTCAGATGCTGATCGTTCCGAGAAAAAAATCAGCCCTCAGTCGACTGTAAGTATCTCTTCCGAAGCGAGAAAAAACGCTGAAGAAGCAGTTTTTAACAGAGAAAAGGTCGAACAAATCAAAGAGGCAATCCGCAACAACTCATATCCATTGGATAATCAAAAGATGGCGGAGAGCTTCGTACCTCTTGAGAAACTGATTAATAACTAACTCAATGGTCAAAGGTGCAAGAAGTGGATACCCAAATTCCTAACAACTATCTTGAGCGGCTTCAGCTACTAGAAAGTTTACTGGAGCAGGAATTTTCGATGTTGTCAGCAAGATCATTCGAGCAACTACCTGAAATTCAGAAAAACAAGACAGATATACTACTTTCGCTCCAAAAGGCGAGCAGTTCCGATGCATCATTCACAGGAAAACTTTCAGAGCATAGCGAACTCGCTGAAAAATGCCGCACTCTGCAATTGAAGAACCAAATATTGGTCGTCAAGCAGTTACAGGCAGTTCAAGGGGCCCTTGACCATCTCATTTATCATGGCCGTCAAACTGCTTCTCATACATATGAGAATTTGCGATAGTCACTCTAGTAATCACTCTCAGTCTTATGGGTTTTTCACTGGAGACTTGGACTTAATCCAGTAAGCCCAGCTCAATACAACAGCAACCATTTCAAACAACTCTTCTGGCACTTCAGTGTCCTCAGGGAGAGCGCTCAGTGCTTCTACTAAGCCCGGACTCCTCACGACGGGGATTCCTATTTCCTTGGCGCTTTCGACCATAATTTCGGCATATTCGCCAGAGACAGATTTAATCAACTTCGGCGAATCAGGGCTATCGTACTTAATGCTTGCGGCTTTATTCAGCTTAATTTCAATGTTGTACACGCTCTACCCTTTACCTATGCTTCTAGATTTATATTACCTGACCGGTTGAGGCCCGATTGTTGCGCATAAACAGGTGGCTCTTTGTTATAGATGTTATAACCAAATAGGCTAAGATCCTGAGTTTTAAACCGTGACGCGAGAGACTCAACATTATTAGCAACAAGCTCAAAGAAATCGGCGTCTCCAGCCACCCACACATTGGCAAATATTAACTTCGAATTAGTGTTAACAGCGCAATCTACCAGCAAACTTTTCTCATGCCCAACACTCACCTGAACTTTAAAGTTATTAACAGTGCCAGCAAGGAAATCTTCAACATTTCGGCTACTCCTCCAACGCTTGGTCTGCTGATCGCTGCCGTCTGCGTCATCTCGGCCGGTCTCCGAATCGCTATCGCTACTACCTGAATCGTCAAAATCGGACGTATCATTGCTAAATAGCGTTGAAGAGTCGATGTAATCTGGACCCGTTTTAAGAGTCTGAGTATAGCTTTGCAAGTTCATGAATTGCGACAAATCTAACCCGTCACCTAAATCTATAGAAATAGTAGCCGGCGCCCCATCTAACAAGAATAAGGGAAAATTAATTTGACTCATCCCACCCTCATAACTTTGTGACAGCACGCTTAAGCCTGAAGACACAAAGTTCTTTAATAGAGTCGCTACATTATTTTCTGCGCTAGTTCCATTCCTGCTTATTGAAGCTAGCGTCTCATGAAATGCATTTAATCCGCTGCTTTCTGACCTTTTACCCATATTCGCAAAGCTCTTGAACTGGTCTAGCACCTGCTTTCCAGTAATCGTTTGAGCATCCAGACCGTTTGCGGATAAAAAGCTGGCCAGACTTTTCGTTTCAGCACGCAAATGCCCAACAGAAGAGTCAAAATGAGTGGACAGCCTGGCAGACAAATTCGCCCATAGAAATTTACTTCTAGCAAGCTTCGAAGCTTGTTTAGAATCTAATTTTGAAGTGATTTGCGCTGAAGATTTTGAGGCCCTATCTACACGATTGAGCTGAAAACCCCCAGGCCTCCTCACAGCGGTATAATCTACAAAAGGCAGATTAGCTGATAGCTGAGCAAACTGTTGCTGAGTAAATCCACCATTAGCCTTTAGTAATATCTCACCGTCTTTCAGAAACCCGCGTATAACCTGACCGTTCTGTAGGTTTAGGTCGTTCGCTTCAGTGAGATTGAGAGAGATAGACTGTGTAGCAGGCGAATCTGCGATCGATAATCGAACCGCAGACGTGTTCAAAGAATTTTCAACACCGACCAACATTGGCGCAATAGCTTATCATGTTGCCTAAAGGATCAACGAGAATATCTCACCCATCCAGCTGTGGCCGTGTCAAAGTTACTGACATCTCTGCCATAGTTGTTAAAAATGAGGTTCAGTAGATCTTCGGGGTCTAAGCTTTCTATCGTAGAACCCGCTAGCAAGCGATTTGGGTTCCCCCGCACGAAAGCACGAGGATTCTTATTAACGAGAGCTTGAATTATTGCGTCTCTGTTGAGTATTGAAGAAGTACCGTAGAACATATTCACGATCCCACCGAGCGTATCACCCGCTTGCACTACATAGGAATCGCCCTCGATAGAACTCGATGCCCTATCTGTAATGATAGAGATCCTTTCTTCAAAATTTGTGTCCTCAAATAGCAACTGCAATGCTTCCTCAATGGGTAGGCTTTGGGCAGATACTTTAGAGGATGCTAAAGAAATTAAAATAACATACCCGACAATTAGTCTCTTCATAATGGTACCACCGAATATCCCGTCAAATTAATTTTCTCTTCATCAGTCACTATAATTACTGTCTCATGCTCCTTCAAACTAAAAACCCTCGCAATTATGATATTGTCTAAGGTGTCAGAGTCTAGCGCATGAGCCTCATTGGGCAGCCCTGGGAGGAGTAGAAATTCGGTTTCTTGCGTTACGCCCGCACTGAGGCCGGATGGGACAATTAACTGGTTTGTCGTCACCAGTTTTGGTTTGTAGTATTCCAGTGCACATTTATCGAGTTCGGCGTAATCGAGGAATTTTCTACTTATAATGCCCCCCAAAAATTCTGCAAGCTCGAGGGCATTTCCAGAAAACCGCTGTGACTCTCTCGTTTCTCTAGTTGAATCAAAATCGGGCATAAATGTGACGGTGATATCCGCAGACAGCTCGCCACCACCAAATAGACTTGAAACTCCATCGGATAAGCTTTCAAAAACACCAAATGACATGTCGTATCCAGCGTATCTGGTCAGAGAATTCACAGAATTCTCGACATGATTGATAAGTAGGTTTCCGCCATCAGAAATACGCGGAGCGACTGATATGTGTATAGATGGGCCCGACCAAGTGTCAACAAAAACTACCGTACCACCTTGCCGAGTGTACAAGTCAGAAAGCGGAATCAACCCATTGCCAAACTCAGCAAAAGTATAAAGGCCCGATTTTTCTCGTGCTTCATTGGCACTTCCTTCAAATGCGGCGACGAAGCTCTCTGTATCAATCACGTCATATAATTGCGCACTTTTGCTATTAAGCCCCTTAAGATCTAAGTCCAGAGACGTTTTAAAGCTCCTTGGCAGCCTTCTGAACTGGCTGGTTATGTGACATGAATCGCCGTAAGCCTCAGCGTCAGATGCTGTTTTATCAATAGCTGCAGTTGAATATCGATCAGAAGAAAATTGACGTGTCGAATAGAACCTTGAATATTGTTTCAACTCACCGCTTCTATCTATTAAAGAAATCGTGGACACGCGAGTCTCAGAATCAAGCGATTCTGATATTAATCGGTTTTTAATCTCTTCAAGATCTGCTAGCTCAGCAGAATGCACTAATGAGAAGCTCGCTCCCGAGATTACCCAAGAAATAAAAAGATTTCTAATTAATTGGCCCATGGTGACATTAAAAACTTCTGATGTATTCTCTGCGTATGTTTTCGATTTGCTCGCGTGACAAAGCCACAGTTGTTGCGTATGTATCCTCGGAGACAGGCTCCACCCTGACTAGCTCAGCCCCCATGATGACGCCCTCGACTCGAGAGCTGAACTCATCTTCACCAACAATAAGACTCCCAACCGTAGTGTTAGAGTCGAGATAAATCCCATAGACATATTCCGCTGCCAGCCTATAGGCATCCAGTTTTGAAGCCCGCACAGCCATGAGCCTTTTGAGCGCAGCATCACCCGATTGAGCCGCTATTGTGGCGTAGCCGGTGAATTCAAGTTCGTCGACCATTTCATCGACAGCATATGCGCCGGCTCCCAAAGGGATATCTAGTTCAACCGCACAAGAAACAAGAGTGAGATGTAGACAGGCCAGTATAATCAGCCGAGCTTTAGTATTGTTTCGCATTTTCGTCTCTGAAGAATCGTTTTAGGTATCAAATAGGGGTGTTTCTAAGACTAAACATCGACAGAATCGTTGATAAATATTAATTCATACACCATTCCGATGGCATGATCTTTGCTATATTAACTCAGCTCGCAACATGAGTACTCAGAAATAACTGTAACTTATTGAATTAAATAAAATTATATGACCGCAATAGTGTCACAAATACGTCAATTCCCGGTAAAAGCAGCTCTAAGCAGTGCGGGCTTACCCATAGCAGTGGTCGCCATTTTAGCAATGTTGGTAGTCCCTCTTCCCTCATTCGCCTTGGACATCCTGTTTACCTTCAACATAATGGCCGGCCTGATTGTGGTGATGATATGCATAAATATCACCCGACCGCTCGATTTCTCAGCATTCCCGATAGTGTTACTCCTCACAACAATGCTGCGGCTCAGCTTGAATGTTGCGTCTACCAGAGTCGTATTGGTGAGAGGGCATGAAGGTCCTGATGCAGCAGGTGCGGTGATTGAGGCATTCGGAGAGTTCGTAATAGGTGGAAATTATGTCGTGGGATTTATAATTTTTATAATCCTTATGATCATAAATTTTGTCGTAGTAACCAAAGGCGCGGGCAGGACTTCAGAGGTGATAGCACGTTTTACACTGGACGCGTTGCCGGGAAAGCAAATGGCCATTGACGCGGACTTAAACGCTGGGGTTATCGACCAAGAAACTGCGATGAATCGAAGGGCAGAAGTCGCACAAGAGTCCGACTTTTTTGGATCCATGGATGGAGCATCCAAATTCGTTCGCGGTGATGCTATTGCCGGAATCCTTATCTTGTTTATAAATATCTTCGGAGGCTTAGTTGTCGGGACAGCACAGAATGGCTTGAGCTTGGAAGCTGCGACAGAGATTTATGTTCTCCTCACTATCGGAGACGGTCTAGTAGCTCAAATCCCTGCACTTTTGCTTTCTTTATCTACTGCTATTGTAGTCACAAGGGTTACGACGACAGAATCAGTTGGCGAACAGGCAAAGTCGCAGCTTTCCCAGAGGATTCCATTGTTGGTGTCTGGAGCAATCCTTACTGGCTTAGGATTGATCCCAGGTATGCCTCATTTAGTGTTCCTAACGGCAGGCTTATCCCTCCTGCTGATTGGTTATTTTCAGCAGCCAGGCCAGCACAGCGCTTCCAAACAGAGCATTCAACACCGAGAGGAGAGCATCGAGGTGGCTGATGCAGAAGAAGTCCAATGGTCTGATATTGAGCCAATAGACCCAATCGGCTTGGAGTTAGGTTATGGGCTGATTCCGCTTGTCGATGGAGAAGACGGAGGCACCTTACTGACAAGAATCAAAGGGATCCGAAAGAAAATTTCAACAGAACTTGGTTTCCTCGTTCAACCGATCAGGATAAGAGATAATTTGGAGTTGGACCCATTCTCTTATCAAATAACAGTTAAAGGCTCTGTGAGGGGGGCGGGATTCGTCAAGATTGGGAAAGATCTGGCAATCAATTCAGGGGAAGCCTCTCTTGATTTAGATGAACCATCAGTTAAGGAGCCCGCGTTCGGCCTAGAGGCCTATTGGATCGAACCATCGATGGCAGATATGGCGCGTACAGCTGGGTATACGGTAGTTGACACCTCCACTGTGATTGCAACTCATGTTAATTCCATTCTCAAGTCTAATGCCAATGAGCTATTGGGGCACGATGAAGTCCAAGAAATCATTGATCGTGTAGCCGAGAAATCACCAAAGCTGATAGAGGAGTTGGTACCAAGCAAATTGAGTGCAACTGTGATAATGCAAGTTCTGAAGAATCTACTTACAGAAACAATTCCAATCAGAGATCTGGGAACTATTTTCGATGCGCTGTTAACTGAAAGCGCGAGAACCCAATCAGCAGACGATCTGACTGAAGCAATCAGACCAAGAATTTCAAGACAAATACTACAAAACCTCGTCAATCACTCTGAAAGATTAGATGTGCTAACGTTAGATCCATCATTAGAACAGATGATTGGTTCTGCCCTTGCAAAAGCCACAGAGCCGGGACAGATTATGCTCGACCCTACAGTCCTGGAAAACATGCTTAGTTCAATATCCTTAGCGAAGGAAGAAATAGAGAACCAAGGCAAGCCGGCCATACTGATTACTGCACCCAAAATTCGGCCGTGGCTTTCCCGAGTTGTGAGCATGAGAATGCAAAATTTCACCGTTCTCTCCTATACGGAGATACCTGAAGATCAAGATATTGCTGTAGTTTCAAAGATTTCAATTACGCCGAACGACACAGGAGGTGAGGCATAATGTTTATAGAGATTTTTGAGTCAAACTCACTGAGCGCTGTTCATAAGTTGGCGAGGGATCAGTACGGCGAAGACATTTTTGTCCTTAAATGTATTCAAGAAAAAGGAAGGTTTAAAATCTTAGTGGCTTGCGACAAACAATCCGATAACGCAGGTTATTCTCGCACTAATAACCCGATGAAGAGTAACTCCCTTTCAAACATTTCAGGGCAAGAAGATTTTATCCAATCCTTAGAACCAGAAGATACTATCCAGCCTCATGGGCCAAATAGGTTAGCCATATTAGAAACAATCCCCGCAGAGAAAAATGTAGATTTTCGAGAAAGTCGTATTATTTTCTTTGAGGATGAGAGGCAGCGAATTGATTTCAGTAGGGCTCTCCATCAAAGTGCCTCAGGCTTTGACTTTGTCCATTTAATGGGCGGGAAAAGCGCTGAAACGATTAAACTTGGTGCAGCAAACCCCAAAGATTATTCTATTGATTCAATGAAAGGATTGATCAAACACATCACCAGTCAGCCGCGAAATTCGATCGTCATTGGAACGGCCTTAGCCGATCAGCTAGGCAATGTTGTAGGCACGTTTGATTCTACAGAATTAAAGATAGCGGTTGCTATTTCAGAACCTTCTATAAATGAATTTACCGTGAATACAGATTATGGAGACATAGATGAAATCTTCATTACTGGCATAAATGAAGACGCCAACTATTTCAATATTGGTGCCCTATTCTCCAATTCAAAGATTTCACCGTCTTTAGGCTTAGTAAATGACCCATGCGGGCGCTTTGTCACTTTGAACAGAGACGTTATTATTTCACTGGCAAAAAAACAAATTGATGAAGAAACTCCGGACCCAGCTAGCGAATTAAAGTTCGCATTGGGTAGACTTTCAAGAAGTATGGAGGCTCCATATGAGAGCTATCACGACAGCCGTAGCTAGTGGTAAAGGAGGAAGTGGAAAGACGACTTTTTCCATTAACCTTGCTTGCTTACTGGCAAAAGCTGGCAAAAAAGTTCTAATTTTTGACGCTGATGTTGGTACCGCAAATGTTCATATTGCATTCAGAAAAAAAATTACTGGCACATTAATTGATGTCATCCAAGGTGCAGCAGAGATTCAGGAAACTGTTCAGGAACTTGCACCCAACATCGATTTAATTAGCGGAGGGTCTGGTTACACTGACTTCATCAATTTAGGGATTGATAAGATACATTTGACAATTCGGGCCTTCACAGCGCTCGAGGGGATTTACGACCACTTAATAGTTGATTTACCGGCTGGAATTTCTGAATTAGTGGTGGAAATCATGAAAGCAAGTGATAACAATTTCATAGTTGGTAATAATGACCCGTCCTCCGTGGCAGATGCTTTTGCCTTATTGAAGGTTTTGAAGTCACATCAGGAAAAGATCAATATCATCTTTACTCCCAACAAAGTTGAAACTCTTGCAGAATCTAAAACTCTTCATCAGAAAATTAACTCACTCTCAGAGAAGTACATCAATTTATCCTTGAGATACCTAGGCGGTATAACAGCTAGTAAAGACTACAATCTCAGTTGGGCTACTGGAATACCTTGCTGTTTGGGAGAGACAACATCCAAGGCTAGTAATGAATTTCGTTCAATCGCTAAAGATCTTGAAAAATCGGCCGAAAGCCCGATAACCGGTGTTAGGTTTGTTCTATAAAAACACCAAACTAATAAAATGAATCTCTACAGCGATCATCAGAGCTTGAATAAATCAGAGTTTCTAGAGCTTGGGTTTCCTCTTGTGACACGCATAGCTCACTATCTTCGCGGCAGGGTTCCCAATCATGTAAGTCTCGAAGACATGGTTCAAATCGGAACAATCGGTCTGATCGAGGCCGAGACTGCTTTTGACCAAAATGCAGGTGTTAAATTTGTTGATTTTGCGAAGCAGAGGATTCGAGGTGCGATACTGGATGAAGTCAGAAAACAGAGCAACATAAGCCGACTCGCCATAAAGAATAGGCAGGCGCACTCAGAAGCTGAGACTACATTACGGCAAACTCTAGGGCGAGAGCCAAGAAACTCTGAAATTGCAGAAGAGCTAGGCATTAGTATTGCAGAATTTGAAAAACAACGCGTTCACGCAGATAGATTTCAAGTAGACAATTATTTCCAAGGGTCCGCAGAGTTGGATGAGCTTGTTTCAGAGAGTTCAGAAAACCCATTCAATAATTTAGAAGATGAGGATTCTATAAAACTAGTAAGAGAAGCAATCGCAATGCTCCCTGAACGTGAGAGACTCATAGTCAATCTTTACTACGTCGAAGAAATGAACATGCGAGAAATCTCAGAGATAATCGGGGTAAATGAATCTCGAATTAGCCAGCTTCTGAAAGAGATAGTGCAAAGTCTGAGGGGCAATCTACTTGCCGAATAAATATGTTTGGGTTTTTCAATAAAAAGGAAGCTAAATCAAAAGCTAAAGCTGAGATGCTTTTTGAGAAGTATACTCAAAAAAACAATCACTCGTTTTCCAATAAATCAACAAGACTGATAATTGCCCATGCATTGCGGAAGCACATCGAGCAAGAGCTGTTCAATGGAGTGGAAGCAGGTCAAGAGTTCAAAGAAAAGAAACTCCTCGCAGTATTGCACTCCAATGTGGAAGAGCCGGAAAGGCCGTCTTCAAATAACCCCTACCAGCTTATAGTAACGAAATCTGGCCCAATGACATCTTTTTTACCGCCTGAAATAGGATCTGAAGTGTTCGAATTTGGGGTGTCTCTTTCAAATTCCGGCGCAGATCCGGTGTATGTAAAAGAGCAATTACAGATTATCATGAACGATTTGGCAGATCGCCTAGGGATTTCAGTCGAGATGGGGGTATTACTTGGAATAGATCTAGAAAACACCTGAGGGTTTCGGTAATCTTATATTAGATCTTGTCTTCAAGGGTATATATCTTCGAACAAATGAACACTTCAATATTTCTTTTAATCGTCCTGCTGTCCGTCATGATGGTGGTACTAATTGCCTTGACTGTTTACTTACTTGATAAACTAAAAGTTCTTGAAAATTCATTAAAATCCTTAACTAGTCTAAACCTGCGATCGGGTGGTAGTAACCAATCTCCGCAACCAGATCAAAACAGCTCGGTACAAGATCCTTACTTTTACGGGCTTACAGGTCAGAGGTTATGGCGAGTTCTTGAGACTAATTCTGACCCAGAATATAACCAAGTAGAAATAGAAGAAGTCAGGAGTCGTTTTATTGCAGTACTTTCCAGAGCCCTAACCATAATCAAGGATACGCTTCCAAACCAAATTCCCAATACGATAACAGAAGACTCCGAAGGGTGGGGTGTACACCTCCGAACACTTCGGGGGTCCATTACCATATGGTTACCGATTGAACTCGTGTCTCAAATTAGAAATTTGACCAATATAGCGATGTCATCGAACGAACGAGAATTAGTTACCGAATCAGACAGGATAGTAGAGGCTATTTTCCAGCGTGTAAATGCCGCTACTGCGCCTCAAGGCACCAAGACTACGATCGCCCAATCTTTAACCATTTAAGCAGGTTCCTAGAGCTCCGCTTCAGAACGAAAAAACCGAATCCCTTCGAAATCGTTAGACGAATCCTCGCTTGGAGCGAGATTCTCCAGTACCTCGAGGTATTTCTCCTGCTCTAAAACTAGAAGCGCCTGTACCACACTATTTAGCTCTCCAATTGACTCTGATGCGGTCGTAAGCTGTTGAACTTGCCTCTCGCTAGCAGTCATCTGACTCTCGAGATCACTTAAACGTCCAACAACCGACTGTATTGAGTCAGAAAGTCCAACTAGCGACTGATAATCATACTGGTTAGCCTCATTAATCGTATTAGCGAGCTGAGTAGATGATTCAGACTGCCTACTCGCACTATCCTGTAAGGCTTGGCTTAGTGCTTCAAGCCCCATCCTACTTTCAACTACCATTTCAGATACATTATTCTGAAGAGAAGCAATACTATCTTGAGTCAATTCTAGATACTCGACACCGGTATTGAGATCCGTTATCTGTGCCATCATCGCTTCACTTAGTGACATGAACTGCCGATTGAATCCTCCAATTGTAGTAGCGGCTATCACCACGATTATCGCTGAGATAATCAATCCCCCAACAGTTATGGCTGCACTCCCAAGGGCATACAGCCGTTGCTTCTCAACAGTTCTATTTGCCGCGCCAATAAGCAGTTCAATATTCGTATGGTGTTCATCGAGAAGCGCAATGCGTTCATCCAATTTCCGCAAAGAGGATGTTACGGATGCGGCGAACGATATGAACTGGGTCGAGTACTGAGAATCATCCGCGTTTTCCCCTGTAGCCGAGATTACTGATTCATCGAGTATAACGCTTTCAGAAGACAACTCCGCCGACTTATCAGGCTCTATCTCACCGATAGCTGGTTCCTTCCGAGGCTCTTCACTCTTTTTACTCTCAGCTTTTGTTGTTTCAGCTTTTTTCTTTGCCATATTGCAGCACCCTTGGCTCCAAACTATACGAAAATCAATGCTCTACCAAGATGGTATGTTAGCGTCAATCGACACAAGTATTAAAAATAATTAGCGCCCGACACCATGGAATAATTTTGGTTTTATTATCCGCACTCAACGGCACCTCTCCTGGTATCGCACGTAAATCAACGCTTGTAGCACAACAAAAAATAGTTGGTAACAGCTTTATAGTCCACTGCTTTTGGCTGCAGCAAAGTCCCATAGCGTTCTCCCACCCTTTCTAGGGAATTTAATGAAAAAGAAGTTTCACAGCGCGAAACTCAAAAGGCATATTCAGCACAAACCAAAATGCATTTGAACACATTATTGTTTGTCATTCCGCAGTTAGCACGCGCTTAATTTTTTAAGACAAAATAAAGAGCGACTAAGTTGAGTAAGAGAGGAGATTGGAATCTTACTATTTCTACATGACTACCGTCTAAACAACTTTCATTATAATAAACAAACTTCCCGTCGCGATCAGAACCCAGAGCAATGTGCCATGGAGCACTACCGCACCCCTAAAATTGAGCAAATTCGCTCGAGTGATCTCCGTACCAATTGAAAAGAGCGCTACCACTAGGAGAGCTTGACTTAGCCAACTGGACCAAGACAGAAGAAAATTGGGAATACTCAGCACCGTACCAAGACCTGCAGCGAAGATGAAGAAAATAATAAACCGTGGCACACTAACCTGGGAATGCTGACGGTTTTCAATTAAACCAGCAAGAATCAACAGGGGGATTAGCCACAGAGTTCGAAGCAACTTCAGTATGGTTTCGATCTGGGCGGAGTCGTCACCAAAGCGTGCTGCAGCCGCAATCACCGAAGAGGTATCATGGATGGCTACCGCGCACCAAACCCCGAACTGCTCTTGCGACATTCCCAGCCATCCACCGATCAACGGAAAGATGAACAACGCAATCACGTTTAGGCAAAAAATAAGAGTCAATACGACGCCGGTCTGCACCGGTCGCGCGCCGATCGTGGGCGACAGACTGACAACCGCGGTCCCACCACAAATCGCCGTCCCTGTACTCACTAAGAGATTGGTTTTACGGTTATCGTAAATCAGGCTACCTGATACGAAACCGATTACGAGCATCATTATCACGCAAGCAGTGACCAGGCCACTGTATTCAACACTGCTCTCAATGAGATGCCTGGCATCCAGATTGAGCCCAATCAAGACTATAGCCATTTGCAGCGCGCGCTGGCCGATCAGATGCGCCACGGGTGATCCCTGGCGATTGAGAAAAAGAGAAATCGCAGCACCAACAATAAGCGACACTGCGGGATTACCCAGATAAATCAGAAATGGGACTGGTTCAACTAACATCCAAACACCCGGAGGGATGGGAGAGCCCTCTTTCCTCTTTGGTAAATTACAAATATCGCACTACCCTCTTTCGGCTATGGATACTCCTAAAAATCCAATGGAAGTTATTGAATGGAATATTCTTGATGTCGCTAGTTGCCCCATAACAACTTATTTTATTTTTAGTTTCATTTCGAAAGGATAGTCACCAGAAGCTTCGTGCTCCCTTTTCATCTTTATCATATTCTCAAAGATTTCATCTGATATCTCTGCAGATTTTCTGACAGACATATCTATGTGGATTTCAACCGTTTCAACCAGGGCAGCCACTTCATCTGATGCTTTACAAATTGCGCATACAGAGTGATAGAGCTTTTTATTCACATTAAGCATTCTGAATCTGGGGGTAAGTTTTTCACCTTTCAAACATTCTTTCAGATACCTGATGTTTTGTTCAGCCGTAAAAGATGAAAACCCCTTCGCAATGTATTCCTCCCCAAAACCAAGGCTGTGATAGAAATTGTTATCATAATCCATGGGGATAGTTTGGTAGTGCCTGACATTCATGTGCCCATTCATATCGCACATGTCGTCAGACACAATCATAGAGGCACCTTCGATTGGAAATATTTTTTTCATAGTCGTATTTTTTGGTTGCCAGGATTAATTACAACCCACGCGAGCGGTGTTTTGTAAAGCTCTTTCGCTACCGCGTTTTAACCGAGGCAATCAGAGCGAATTTTTACCGCACTGCGCACAAATTACTTTTGATTCGCCGGTTTTCTCCAATACCAATCACACTGCGCATCCAACCGCACATTGTCCGACGAAAAGCTGAATCATTTCTCGGATTTCGCAATCACGAAGTGCTCGAGCTGGAATAATTTGATTTTCAGCGACAGCTCTTCCAACAGGAGCAAAGTATCTAGAGTTGAGATCTTTCAAAGTTACGTTTTCGTCTATTGTATAACCGTTCTGCGACAGAGCACCTTCAAATTCATCAGCACTGTAGAATGATATCCAAGGCTCGCCTGCTTTCTCTGATCCAAATGTTATTAAATTGGCTCTTTTTTCAGCGTTTGGATACCCTCTCCCAAAGCAAGCTACCGGATTTTTTTTGAAAAGCTCACTGACATAAGACCCAAATAAGATGGCATTGGCGTTTTGAGAAAGCGTGGCCACTTCTTTGATCGTTGAATTGAAAGCCTCTTTAGTAATGTACTGCGAGACGCCCTCTAGGGTAAATATGGTTGATCTGCTTTGATCAAAACCCTCATCCAGAAGTCGTTGAGATAACGACTGATCAGTGAAGTCAACTGGAACATAAGTGATATTTTCTGAGTCAGAGGCTTCTGCGGGAAGTTTAGACCGCTTTCTGGCCTGAACTTGAGATTGGTCCACTTCAAAAATTCTTATCCAAGATGGAAGGTCTAGCCGATGAGCCCGGCAGTCATATCCCGCTCCCAGAATGACATATTGCTCATACTCACTCGCCGTACTTTCTTGAATCAGATCATCGATGTAGCGCGTGCGCGAGATCAGATGTTCATGAAAGCCGGGCACAAGCTTTTGACCCAACCAGACATTAAATTTATGTCCCATAATTTTAATCAAGCTTGCACCTAATACGAACCTTTGTGCGCAAGGGTCGTTTATGATGCGGTCCTCAGGGGTGGCTAACGTTTCTATCAAACGTTGCTTGGCTACTCCCTGGGCTGTACCGTCTTTTCTAAAGATTGACTCACTGACCGCCACTTTTATTCCCACTCAATAGTCGACATGACTGAAACCCCAGTGTTTATAAGGGTTTGAGAGGTGGTTTTTACTAGTGTGTAGTAAGTGTGTAGTTACTAGGGTTAAAACTTCCCCTCTGTTATTTACCTTCTTTGTAGTCATATCAATATTTTATCACTTCCCTCACTACACACTGTGTAGTCCTCTAATGAGTTGATAGCAGCCTTCAACCAAAAGTTGTCATTTCTAAATATTCTTCTAAGTTATTCTCAATCCATTCAAGAGTTTCGGTTCGTTTTCCTTCCCATTTCGATTGCCTCAAAATTAGCACTATCCCATGAACAGATGCCCAAACATTGTATGCTTTTATCATGATGTCGTTATCTGACTCATCAGGCATAAACGCTTTCAGTCCTTCAACTATCCCACTAAAGGATGCATCGGACAGAGCTTCTAAATCAGGATAAAGAGACATATCTAAATCCGTATTCCCAAACATCAAATCGTAGATATGCGGGTAGTCCAATCCAAACCTTATGTAATGAGCTCCGTAACTTGAGAAATTATTAGTTAAATCCTTCATGCCTTCATTAAGGGTTTCGAAACCCCTCCGCATCAATTCTGCTTTAAGATCATTTTTGTCTTTAAAATGTCTATAAAAGGCATTATTTGAAACCCCAGCTTTCTGAGCAACCCTTCGCATATTAACTTTCTGCCAAGACTGTGCTTTGCAGATGTCCCATGCAATTGCAGCAAATTGCTCTTTCAGATTTTCTTTGTGATAGCTCATATAAGATCCATGTTGACTAAATATACATTTCCCTTTATTGTTAATGTTGACTTTGTCAACATAATAACAGGATTTGTAGATATAATGATGAAATATTTTGGTTGTCTTTCATTTATTTTGTGTTCTTTTCATTTAAGCGCAGCCACTTTGGATGTTGAAATCCAAGGCATCACAGAAGGAGGCGCACTTCATTTAGCAATCTATAGTTCGAAGGAAGTTTTCGAATCGGATCGAGGTGACAATCCTGGTTCACAACGTGGAATAGAGGCGGGTACTGTAGAAAATATTGGCAAAGGCGCTTATAGAGGTTCTTTTGAGATTCCTCCTGGCACCTATGCAATTGGCGTATATATTGACGAAAATGAAAATGGAAAGCTTGATACAAACTTTTTTGGCATACCTAAGGAACAGTACGGATTCTCTAATAATACTAAGGCTTTCGGTATTCCAAAATTTGAAGCTGCAGCCTTTGCCATTGATACATATAAAAAAGTTCAAATAGGCTTATAACCATGTCAATAATATATACACATGCTTTTTTCGCACTATCAGCAATCCCAGTTGGGATGTATATTTTCTTCACAAAAAAGGGAACTAAGCAGCATAGACTCATTGGACGTATTTGGGTTTCTTTAATGCTGATCATCGCTTTTTCAGCGTTATTTATTACTTCACCTATGACGGACAAATTATTTAATCCTGCGGAGTTTTCTTGGATACACCTATTGATTCCCTGGACAATCGGCTCATTGATACATTCGATTTGGAACATTCGGCAATTCAAGAAAACAAGATTGGAAAAGCATAGAAAAGCACACGTCCTCGGGATGGTAAGTACATATATTGGAGCACTTATAGTTGCTGGAGCATTCACCCTAATGCCCGGGAGATTAATGCATCAAATAGTATTTGGATAAAGGGCTCGCTCAAATGTTAAAGACTAATAGTGACTGCAGCTAGTTTGTAAGTATCTATTCCTTTTAATCAACACTTTGCGAGCTAGGAACTACTCCCACTCGATTGTGGCCGGCGGCTTGCTGGAAATATCATAGCTTACCCGCGAGACTTCCGGAATTTCATTCATGATGCGATTAGAGACCAGCTCAAGTAAATCGGGGTCGAGTCTAGCCCAGCGGGCGGTCATGAAATCCACGGTCTCCACGGCTCTCAGACTGATCACATAGGCATAGCGGCGAGCGTCCCCTACTACCCCTACCGACTTCACCGGCAGAAATACGGTAAACGCCTGGCTGACCTCATGGTACTTATCTGCGTTGTATAACTCTTCGATAAAAATTGCGTCAGCTTGCCTGAGGATGTCGCAGTATTCCTTCCTTACCTCACCCAACACCCTGACCCCAAGTCCTGGACCAGGAAATGGATGCCTATAAATCATGTCATAGGGCAATCCCAATTCCAGACCAATCTGCCGCACTTCATCCTTAAACAGCTCACGCAGCGGCTCCACCAACTTAAGGGTCATATCTTCCGGCAGGCCGCCAACATTATGATGGGATTTGATGACGTGGGCCTTGCCAGTCTTGGATCCCGCAGACTCGATTACGTCTGGGTAAATGGTACCCTGGGCCAACCAGTTCACATCTCCTAACTTGGTGGCCTCTTGGTCGAATACCTCAATAAAGGTATTGCCGATAATTTTGCGCTTGGTTTCCGGTTCATGCATATCTTCTAGCGCGTCAAGAAACATGCTCTCGGCATCCGCGCGAATGACCCGGATTCCCATATTCCGAGCAAAGGTTGCCATAACCTGGTCGCCCTCATGCAATCGCAACAGGCCATTATCTACAAAGACACAGGTTAGTTGGTCGCCAATAGCGCGATGCAGCAGCGCCGCTACAACCGAAGAGTCCACGCCGCCTGACAAGCCAAGCAGGACTTTGTCCTTGCCAACGGTAGCACGCACTGTCGCTATTGCATCTTCAATTATACTCGCCGCTGTCCAAAGTTTTTCACAGCCACAGATATCATGGACGAATCGTTCAATAATTCGCATACCCTGCAGGGTATGCGTCACTTCCGGATGGAATTGAATACCGTAAAACGGCTTTGCATTATGTCGCATGCCTGCAATTGGCGCACTCTCGGTGGCCGCGATGAGCTCAAAATTCGGCGGTACTTGCGTGACTTTATCGCCGTGGCTCATCCAGACATCGAGTTGCGCCATACCATTATCCAGCACACGATCCTCGATTCCTTTTAGTAGTTCGTTTTCTGCCACCACATCGACTTGCGCAAATCCGAACTCGGACTTGGAAGACGCTTCGACTCTACCACCAAATTCTTCAGCCATGGTCTGCATGCCATAGCAGATGCCCAGGACAGGAAGCCCCGCTTCATAGAGAAACGCCGGCGGCCTGGGGGAATAATCCTTATTGGCAGACTCAGGACTACCGGAAAAAATAATGCCCTGAGGCGCAAACTGATCGAAGTTTTCCTGGCTAACTTCATAATCCCAAATTTCACAGTACACGCCGGCTTCACGCACTCTTCGAGCGATAAGCTGGGTGTACTGAGAGCCGAAATCGAGAATCAGTATTTTCTGACTGTGAATGTCTGCGCCGGCCATAACGGGAAAAAAATCCTTTAGAAAATTAAAACTCTATTATGAAAACGCTGGCCTATAAACCAACCCTACCTCAAGTATGAAGCATCAATTTAGACACTGCTCAGTCGAGTGTTAAGACACGCGGTAATTAGGCGCTTCTTTGGTGATTGAGACATCATGCACATGAGACTCTGACATACCCGCGCCCGTGATCTTCACGAACTGGGTCTTGGTACGCATGGTCTCAATATCTTTACAGCCGGTATAACCCATGCTGGATCTAAGGCCACCCATCAACTGATGCACAATAGCCGCCATAGGTCCTTTGTAGGGCACGCGTCCTTCGATACCCTCAGGCACAAGCTTTTCATTGCCGGAGTTGGCATCCTGGAAATAGCGATCACTGGACCCCTGCGACTGAGACATAGCGCCCAGACTACCCATGCCGCGATATGATTTGTAGCTGCGACCCTGGTAAAGCTCGACCTCTCCAGGGGCTTCTTCGGACCCCGCTAAAAGGCTCCCTATCATCACCACGTTGGCGCCGGCGGCAATTACCTTGGCAATGTCACCGGAGTAACGAATGCCGCCGTCGGAGATCACGCAAACATCAGTATCCTTCAGGGCCTCCACCACATTAGCCACCGCAGAGATTTGCGGCACGCCGACGCCTGTGACGATGCGAGTAGTGCAGATTGAGCCTGGTCCTATTCCTACTTTGACAGCATCCGCTCCTACTGCAGCTAAATCCCTGGCCGCCTGTGCGGTACCAATGTTGCCTCCAATGACCGACACGGCTGCATACTGTCGCTTGATGGCAGCCACCTTATCGATTACACCCTGATGATGGCCATGGGCCGTGTCCACGATAATGACATCAGCCCCGGCTTCCACCAGCGCAGCAACCCTTTCGTCAGTATCTGCCGAAGTGCCAACTGCGGCCGCTGAGCGCAAGCGCCCTAAATCATCCTTACAGGCATTAGGATAATCCTCAGACTTGCGGATATCCTTCAGTGTGATGAGCCCTTTGAGATCGAAATCAGCATTGACCACCAAAATTTTCTCGATGCGGTGCCGATGCAGCAGCTCCTTAACCTCATCAAGCTTGAAGTCTTCCTGCACGGTTACAAGCCGATCCTTGGGAGTCATGATGGTGTTTACTGCTGCGTCCAGATTGCTTTCAAAACGCACATCGCGACTGGTCACTATGCCCACCAGGCCAGTGGTGTCCAGGACCGGCATACCTGAGATCTCTTTCTCATTCATCAGCGAGACCAGATCTCTAATGGTCGCCTCTGCGGTGATGGTTATGGGATCCTTGACCACACCACTTTCATACTTTTTGACTGCACGCACTTCCCGTGCCTGATTCTCGATGCTCATGCTCTTGTGAATGACACCCAAACCACCTTCTTGCGCCATGGCAATAGCCAGTCGTGCTTCGGTAACAGTGTCCATCGCCGCAGAAACCAGGGGAATATTCAGTGTAATCGCCTTGGTAAGTCGCGCTTGAAGATTAACTGTGCGAGGGAGAACGTTTGAGTGTGCGGGCAGGAGCAGAACATCGTCGAATGTTAAAGCTTCTTCAGCAATTCGTAACATAAGATTTCTACCATCCGCAAAAACCAGGTTATACAGATGGGGTTTTGGCTTGTACAGAATCCCGGCTATTCAGGGCCTATCGACAGGCAGTTTTCCGGCAATCAACTTCCTCTGCAAGTACGCCCGATAGAGAGTCTGCGCAAGCGGGATTGTCACTGCTTGAGTGCTGTAGATAAACCCTGCGCGAGGCACAGTGCCTGGGCTGGCAAGCAAGGCAACAAGCAGGGAGAGCAATGCGGTACAGATAACTACACCCCAAGCGATAGTAATCAGGTGGCAGTACCTCCGCTCGTAGTCTGTCATGCGCAGCTCCTCCGCGAAGCGCAGAGAATTCTGGTAAAAAGCAATAATGATCGACCCCAGAGCCATCAAACCCAAGGCGACAAAAACAAACAGACCGCTGACGGTATTGTCAGCCCAGCCTGCATTCTCAAACAGACCGGTGTCAAATAATGAAAACCCTAACAGCGTCGAAGTGATAAAAATCACAGTTGCCTGGGCCATTAGCTTGATTGGGTAGACGAATACCAGCATCAGGATTACCAGGCCAAGGCTGAGCTGGATGGTTATAGGGTCCTGCAATCCAAATGTCCGACTCCAGGTTGAGTGGGCAAGCCAGACCGCGCCGATAGTAAGCGCACTGATTACGAAGGCGGGAATATCCTTGGACAGCTCAAATAATTCTGGTGGACTGGTTGGAATCTGATCGATGCTGATCACCAGCATGGTGAATGCGAAGGCGAAAGCCGCATCTACGAACGTTTCGATGCGAGTCATGCTGTCACCACGAATGATACGCCCGCTTTCACGGCGACAACTTGCGATAAACTCCTGACTTAACGGCTCCATGACTGGATAGCACCTCGTGCACAGTTATAGAATCAGGGTCCAGACTGGCCATACGCAGACATCAAGTTACCAAGCTACAGGCTGGTTCCGTCTTGTATGAGTGTGCACAGAGCCAGACAGAATGACAAGTAGGGAGACGCCGCTGCAATGAGCACAGATCAGAATACCAGCAGACTACAGTCGTTGCTGCGAGAGCCTACTTTCCATTTTTTTATCATGGCCCT
>Ga0222718_10001144_pt1 | contig 26394 bp, 58 predicted proteins | sample C33_27DmetaG_FD_165045 | JGI IMG/M metagenome (GOLD analysis project Ga0222718, IMG submission 165045) | Estuarine water microbial communities from San Francisco Bay, California, United States - C33_27D | ecosystem: Environmental > Aquatic > Marine > Unclassified | place: USA: California...
CTTTTTTAGCACCTCTTTAGGTGTTGTCTTAACGATGTGTTCCATCTCTTCACCAAAGTTGTCAAAATCTGCTTGTGGATTGTAATTTGGATTTACTTCACTCATTTCTCTTTGGTGTTAAAGGTTTTGTATTTTCTAATTACTTCAAAGGTTCGTTTCAAATTACTATCAAGATGTATCTTTTGGTCCACTCTAACAGGGTACCAAGCAATAGTGTAACCGTGATTAGCATTATAATCTTCAGGCTGTACTCTATTACCATTTACTTTGTATAAGTAAATCCAAGGTATATTACCCATTAACTCAAGCTCAATACTAATTTTCTTGAGACGGTTGATAAAGATTTCTACTTCGTTCATTTCTCTACAACTATTTCGTACCCATCTTCATTGGGGATGAATCCACTTACTTTACCTTCCATTTCAAAGAAAGACATATCTGCTCCCTTACCAATGTATGGGCCACCACTTGGGTCTACCATTGTAATGACATTCCAATCGGAGTAAACCAACTCACCATATGATTGACCGATACGACTTGGGGAAACATAATCACCATTCCCATCTCTAATTATACCGTGTACTTCATTAATGAATTCCTTCATAGATAGTGTACCACCATCTTTCTTGTATTCATTGTATGCATCATCATATACATTAGCAGCTCCAAAACGACAATGTTTGAAGTTACCACTCCATTGAATGTTACCTTTCTCATTGTATTCAAAGGTAAACGTGTCACCATATCGATTAGTATAGTTTTCCATAGTGTTACAATATACAAAATTATTTTGACATTTCCAAATTATGTTGTCGGAATCCAATCACCTTTATTGGTCCTTCAATTTGATACCTACGTTTCTCAATAGCAATCTTGGTTACCTCTAATGTTTCTACATCAGTCTCCGAACCCAACCACTCAAAGAACCACTTGGTTAGAAGTTTTTGTTTTATCTTATTCATACTATTTACCTTGAATTAATAACATCAATGTATTAATCTCACTTCGGTCTTGCCAACCAAGGACATCATCATTGTGGTCTTCTGAAAAGAACTCCCTTGTAAACTCTCCATCAGAATTGAATACAGCCACCTCAAACTCACTAAAGAAGTCTGGGTCAATATTATTCTCACGGGGTGTGCTGTAAGCGAACTCTCCTGCGATTACACTTAACTCAAATCCGTTATCGAATTTGGTTATACTCTTTAAACGATTCCCCGTACCGAGGAAGAACTCAATGTCTTTAAATGTTTTCATATCATTTCTTTTAAAGGTTATCTCTTACTGAATTTCCCATTATCATTTGTGATGTTGGGGCGATACCGAAGTATGTCCAATTACCACCATGTGCTCCATTGTATTGAGCTCGGCATCGGTCCATAATCGTATCATCAAATTCCAATTGTTGGCCTGTTATAGGGTCTAAAATAGGAAACCATTGTGTCTGCCAATTATCACCCATAAAGGTAATCCAAGCCATTTCTCTATTTAAATCTAACATCATATTTTATCAAATTAAGTAAACAGGTCCGTAAGGTCCGTATTGTGCAGTTCCTTCAATCACATTACCACGAGGATGTTTTGCAGCGGCGTTCCACCCAGCAGGTTTCATTAAGTCACCTTTCTTCAGTTGGACACCCTTGTGAACAAATGGGATTCTTGCGATGAACCCCCATACTGAAGTTCCTACCACAATCTTATAGAACTTCTTACCGGCAGAAATCTTCACTTGAGGAAGGGTCAATCGGTGGAAGTTAGTTTCGTAATACTCTCGAATCTGATTTTCGAGTTGAGCGTCAAACTCTTCAATAGTGTTGACTGGCTTGGTGTTTTGAAATACTGACATAACTCTTATTTTATTTATTTAACCACAATTCGTAGATGGTAGTGTAACTTAATCGGAGTTGGTTTGCCAACTCTTGGAACACTCGTTCTCTGACAATACTATCAAAGACTCCAAGGAAGTCGTACACATCAGTACGAGGTTTAGTTTGTAACATCCAAAGCAACCCAACGAAAGTTACATCCTCGTTAATCTTAACTCCCAACTCATCGGTTGGATACTCATTCAAATAAAACTCTTTAATTGTCATAACTCTATTGTCTCAAATTAAACTTCCATCATTAAGTCGTGATGACACTCCTTACACAAGAACTCCATCACAGTTATATTACGGACATCAGCCTCAAAAGGGTTTTCAGTCCATACTCCTAACTCTCTTTCACAACTCTCACAAGTTCCAACCAAGTCACCGAACAACTCCTTGGCCACAGCCTCTTTCTCTTTTAGTGTCATATCTTTCATATCTCTCAATCTTACATTATAAATGTAGTGAATAATTTCGTGAATTCCAAACTTCTAATGTTAAGTTTGTGTTAAAGTTTTCCCATATTCATTGTGTGGATACCTAACTCACGATTAAGGGCCCGAGTCTCGGCGTTGTCTAACATCTGAATTGGAACGATATAAGACTCATATCGTGAGTTGGTTCTGACAATATTAAGTTTACCTATCGTGTAAAGGTACTTATGGTCGTAGTAGTTTTGAACCTCTCCCTCACGATGTATCTTATTTTCTTCAGCGATATCTCGGAGGGCTATTTGTTGAACTGACATCTTGTTTTTCATCTCTCTCATTATTACATAGTAAATGTACGAAACAAAAGATGAAATTCCAAATGATGTATGTTAAGTTTATGTTAAACTTTAAAATAGGGTTTCGATGGAATTGTAGAATGATTGTAATATACTGATATCCAAATCTTTATAGTGTTCATCTAACCACACTTGTTTTATAGGTGAACGCTTTCCGTGTGTAAGATAAAACACACCATCAAGTATACCCTCTTCCACAATGAACCTTTCAGCATCGGAAGATACTGCGTTCTCAAGTGAGAAGATGTAACCCTTTACACCATCCTTATATTTTTTGATTCTACCAATATCATCGTTAGCCCGAATCATCATCGACCTGTCAAGGTAAGTCTTACATTCAATCACACACCTCAACTCACCATCGATGTAGATGTGTCGGTCAACTTGCATCCCAATGGTCGTTCCAAATGAATTGGTAATTGGAATCCTATCAGACTCTCCTTTACGAATCTCACCACGGTGTTGGTGTTTTGAATTGATATCATCAAAAATAATGTTAACCCAATTCTCTACCATACTACCCATAGTAGAACGTACCATACCCATATTACCATTTTCGTAATGAGTACGACATTCAATTAATGTAGTATTATAGTTGTTAACAATATTGTTCATAACTTAAAACGCCTCTTCGGGTGTTGCTGGTCTAATGTTCTTATATCGATTGGAGGTAACCTCCTCATCTTCAGTTACTTGCACTACCTTCTTCTTGGGAGTACGTTCTCTTAACATCTCTGGTCTATTCTCTTTGACCCATCTGATATACCAAGGTGCAATCCGAGTGACTTCCTCGATGGTATATCCTTGATACTTACCACTTCTGAATACCATAATTAAAAAGGTAGGTTATCTACTGTAATTGCATGCCAAGTATCGTACAATGCTCTGAACACCTTTCTATACAATAGTGGCAATTCATCATTCATCTTAAAACTTTTCATTGGGACAACATCCTCGTGATTGGTTATTAGATACACTCGTGACAATGTACTATTGGAAGATATCTCAATAGGAACTCCCTTGTAGTGACCAAGGTAACTATTTGTGGATGTGGATAATGTCATCCTACATAACGCTTTCCATTCTTGTGTAGTCATAATCTTTTATTTAGAGAACCCAAACATACCAAGTATCGTACAACTCTTTAAGGTATGCACGAGTTCGTGATGGTAATTCAGAATGTTCATATAATGTAGTAACACCATAAGGTAGGGTTAAGTCATATCTTTCCATAGCACCGAGTGGCATGTATTCCAACATAACCTTACCATCCTTACTATTGATTATCATAGGGTCTTTACCCTTAACCATTCTCTGCAACGCCTTCCATTCTCGTGTGGTCATAAAAAAAGTGATATAAAAACAAATTAGCTAAATACTACTATATAGACATACAAGACATATACTCATTATACATATAACGAAGATAATACCTATCGTGACTATCTATATCCTTATCTATATACAAGTGTACAAAATAAGAAGGATACATAAGATAGTAAGACCCATCCACTTGAGGTATCAACCTAACCTCCCCAATGGACATCGTACATTCAAATGGGCCACGAAGGGTTAACCTTTGTAAACCAAGAATCTCTTTGGTGGTCATAAATCTCTACTCTTCATATACGAACCCCATCTATCATACAACATACGAAGGTAACGCAAATCCCTACCATTAGGAGGAACATCCTTCTTTAAGGTTACTATATGAGTAGGGTACTCCAACTCATAGTGTTCTAACACCCTATTCAACTTAACCCTTCCAATCCCAAAATCGTATGCCCACCAAGTTGTTCCTTTAAATATAGAACTTGATGTCATCTTTTGTAAGGCTTCCCATTGCTGGTCAGTAAAATACATATCTCAATTCTTAATCTATACAAATATACAAAAACTATCACATATATCCAAACGTAGCTAAATGATTTTCAGCACTGTCGTAGACTTACGGGCTTGGAGGGGACTTTTCTCCCAGCCAAAAAAACCAGTCTCGATATGAAAACGTACCACAGCGGTGCGTAACTCATTGATTGCTAGAGGGTTACGTTAAAATGCCCCACCCCCCCTCACTCACGAGTATCTTTCATCACCTGTAGCGGTGAGGGGTTATTGGGACTATTCCTTATCTCCAGCGTTTACGATACCCTCGTTCCAGCGTTGTGGCTTCCTCTGGGGTTAATTCGACTTGGTTCTCCACCACATACTGGCGGGCAATGAAATGAGCCAGACGCTTTACAGCGTACTCTGCTTGGCCGAGGTCACCTTCGTTGATGTAACGATTGACCTTGTACTGCCAATACTGAATCTTGGGGAGATACCCATTTGGATACTTACTATTCATATACTACTTATTTAGCTATTTAATTTTTATTTCACTTCACTTTGGTTTCTATAACCACCAATACTTCTTCATAATCTCTCTATCTCAATCTTACAGTACTAATGTACGACATTCTTTCCATATATACAAGCCCTTAATGTTAAAAATTTGTTAAATATCACCTCCGTGAAAGGGACATAAGGATACACAGGCCATAAAGGTTCTAAAGGTCATATCCAAAAAGGTCATACAGGCCATAACAGGCCATAATGGTTATATCCAAGGGTCATAAGGGTTCTAAAGGTGATAAGGGTCATAAAGGATATTTTCAACAAGGGTCATACGGGTCATCGTTCGTGAAACCCAACGGTAGTGGGGGCTCGCACGGCTGGGGTATCGTTTAACGACTATTTTTTTTATATAGTCAGCACCCCCAACATACTAAAGATACGAATTTTATGCAATATAGCCAAATTTTAATGTTAAATTTACGTTAAATCTTCGTGGAGTTAAAGTAATACTTTAAGAAATGTTCCACGCTTAAAGTAAAGCTTTAAGAAAAAGTTACGCCCTTCCACTTAAAGTAACACTTTAACCCCTCCAGCGTTACAATTGTAACACTTATATAGACAAAATCTATAGCGATAGGGCTCGGACTACCCATTTTTTACCCCAAAAAGTTATCAACAAAGGGCATGTTAATAACTTTCCCAGCAAAAATTTGGTTTTCCGCAAAGAAAGACACTTAATACCCGCTGAATTATTGGTAAATTCCTAATAGGGGTGTTTCCAGAGAGAGTGTTTGTGTTAATTGTGGGAAAAATGAATGATTTAGCGACTCTACCTCTCAAATACCCCCCACCCCAGACAATCCTAATATTCCTACATACGGATTCAAAATAGGTTAAAATAGCCCGTGTTTACCATTATCTCCCACCTTTCCCCACTTTTCCCCCTTTTTTGAGTGTTTTTTAAGCCAGATTTTGGTGGTTCGGAGGACTATGAGGCAAAGGGGCATAAAAAAACACCCTCAAGGGGTGTTGTAATAAATTGGTGGTACGGAGGGGTCGTTCCAGCCTACCGATAGTCTTCAGTTAAAATAATCTTACCATAGTTATGGGGTTCTCTTACCCAACCAAACCAATTACGAGACAAAAAAGATTCTACTAACTCTATCATATAAGGTGAGTTGCCTGTTATGATTTCCCACCCTTCAGTATCGTGATAACCCAAGAGAGCCCGTTCAAGGACTTCCTCTACGTTCCTATGCTCTACTCCGTGTAGGTCTATGATATTTTTCTTATTTCCCAGCATATCTCTTTACCTTATCCTCATAGTTGTATAAGGTTAATCCCATAGATAGGATATTGTCTCTATATACTTGATAATGAGGATGAGTCTCTTTTATAATCCGTGTGCCTGTATCTGACTCTATGATTATATAAGTGTCTTTAATCTGAATAGAATTTATAGTGTTGTATTTCACTTTATTTTTCCTTTATAGAGTCTACTCAAGTATTTGTATCCATCCAAATTTACATCCCACTTATAATGGTGTGTGAAATACTCAAGAGACATATACGACCCATTTCCATTGAAGGGGTTTCCTTCGTTAAGAATGTGTTGTATGGTCTTATCTTTGTGATTCACCACTACCCATACGGATGGGTTCAATGGAGGTCTTTGCTTCATCTCTTACGACTCCACCAATTTAATGAACCAATAACGGCAATGATACCAATGATACCCCCAACAAATACCCAATGGTTTGTGGTCTCATAGTATCCAATGATAAGAATACCCATATACATAAACCACAACATCAACCATACGGCCATCGGAATTCTTTCGGTAGTTTGTTCTACCTTTCTAATCTTCTTCTCTCTCACCACTCGTGAAAGAGCATCTTGTAAGTCCTTGCCATACGCAGGGATTAATTCGGTAGTACCATCCTCGTTAAGGATTTCAATCTCGTACTTCATCCACTTTGGGAAGGTCTCACTATCCTTACGATAGGTTACATTTGTGACTTTTTGTTTCATTACTTGTTTATTTAATTTGTTGTTTGAGTTTTGAGTTTGAGTTTGAAAGCTAGATTCGTGTATCTGGATACCATTCATCTAATTCATCTATACCATCTGCCATAGTAGTATCCCACTCTTGCAATTCATTTAATATAGAGAGATTTGGAAGTTTATCTTCCAAATTTTTCTTGGACACACGAAATCGTTCGTGTCCATCTCGATGAGGGTCGGTGTGGGATGTCATAACTCTCGATTCTCTATATAAGGTTGTTCTGAATAGTCTGCCATTCTCCACCCTATGTTATTGGGTTCATCTGGACGGACTTCTGCGATGTGGGTTGATTTATTTCCTACTGACTTCTTGGTGAACTTGTCCTTTACAAGTTCGTAGATGTGTTTCATTTGGTTACTCCATTGGTGGTTTTAAAAATAGTGAATATGACCTCTTTATTATATGTATGATTTCTTTACTTATAGGAGTTAATTTATATTCATTTATTTCGTTAAATGTCACAAATTTTATCTCCTGATGTTCATTCATCTTGGCTTTACCACTTTCGTACTTCAACATAAAGGGATGAACCTCAATATCTTTAATCATTCTCTCTGGTAATGAATGTAATACCCACACATCTATTTCAAGTTCTTCCATCCATTCTCTTTTGACTGCGTGCCACGGAGTTTGGTCTTCGGGGTCTATCTTACCACCCGGCAACTCCCAATAGTCTGGAAGTGTAGGATTGTCTGATTTCCTCTGACCTATGAGGAATTTATCCTCATTGATTAACATACCCGTGACTACTCTCATTTCTTTTCGAGGAATTCTATTTTCATTCTCAATGCGGCAACCTCTGCCTTCAACTCTGATAATTCATCAATACAATTATCCTTATCGGTCTCCAACTTTTCTACCCTCTTTCGTAGGTCATCTCTATATACGTTATGTTGGTCGATTGTCTCGGTTCTTTGATTTGCCTTTGTCTTAATCACATAAGTATAGAACTTCCAAGCACCTGCACCAAATACACAAGTGAGTAGTGTTGTAATGATTGTAGTGTAGTCCATCATAATCCTAATCTTTGATATAATTCTTTTTTCTTCATTTGGAAGAGAATCCAAATCCAAGCAAATCCCCAAAATAATTGTGATGTCAAATCAAATACCCATTGATAAGACCACCAGCCCCAATCTTCAAATATGCCTGCTCTATCTAATATGTATGCATCTACTAAATATACTAAAGATTGAATAGCGTGGAAAGTGATAAGAGGCGCTAACCATTTTTTATTGTTTAATGTTATTAAGATTAGAATTGAACCTAACCAGTATAAAAACGGCATCCAATCATAGAATCTCCATACATCAAAGACTTGAAAGAAGTTACAATTCCATTCATCTAATCCCAATAGTACAACTGATAAATCTATAAAATCATATAGAGCCACAAAGAATATAAGTGGTTCGTAATCGTAATATGTGAGGATGTCTTTTATCCTTTTGAAGTAACCCATAATCTATCTAATATAAAATACCATACCCCATTTAGGATTGGCTCTACGATTGCATCGGTGATACCATCGGTGAAACTGGCTCCTGTGAAATACACTACACATCCTGCTGCAATGAGGAAGTGACCCAATGTATATATGAGTGTTCGTAGGAGTGTTCCTTTTAATACGTTGTAACTATCTAAAAACTCATTCATCTTCTATCACTTGTTTATCTAATGATTTTAGCATTTGTTCTAATGTCCATCTCAAATCATCAATAGAATTACCACCAACCGTGACTGGTTTCATTGTGTATCCATCCACTGCGTGATTATCATCATAATACACTTCGTGGATTGCGTACCAAGGTTCATCACCATCTTCGGTTCGGATAACTCTATAATTCCAACTACTTACTGAATTGGTATCATCTGCAATATGTGTTTTCTTACATTGGTCACATACGAGGTCATCCACCCATGCTTCTGCAATTATAACTCTACACTCATTACATAGAGTTGCCCCTCGGCCACTATTGAATTTGTGAATTGGTTTCATACTTCTTCTATTCCTAATGCCCCATACTCAATTGGTAATCCATACTCTTTATATGTTCTAATCATCACTTTGAGAATTGACACCATTTTATCTGGTTCCGTATTCCACAAAAGGGAGGCCATAAAATGCCTCCCAAATGTAGAATCCGTTTCTTCTCTTATAGTGTTGTATTGAATCAAAGTTTCCCTTTAGCGTGAGTCAATGTCCAATCAAACTCCATCAATTGTGCTCCACTATGTAGAGTATCTACAATCATTTGAGTTCCACTATCTAATACAATGTTTGCGTCACCACTAAACTGAATGTATCCCATAGCTCCATCACGACAATGAACTTCCGAACCATCGGTTGAGATAAGAGAACCGGCATACATAGTAAATGGTACATTCCAAGGACCTTCACCACCATCTAATTCTAATGCGTGGTCTGAATTACCACCTTCAACAACTACAAAGTTCTCAATCAATCCACTATATCCTTGGTCAATATCTAACCCATCATCTCCGTGACTCCATACCAATAGATTTTCTGCATCTACACATCCACCAAAGAATTCAATGCCATCATCTTGGTTTGCAACAACTTCAATGTTGTCAATGATAGTACCACTACCCACACCACCAAGAGTCAAACCATTCAGTTCATTTCCTTGACCAATGTTTGTACCTCCGTGTCGGATTGATACATATGAGAATACACCCGAATTATCCAATGAATCCGTTCCACCATATAATCCACTCGCATCCGAAGATGGAATACCTTCAATTTGTAGTGGTACTGACCCGGCTGAAATAGGAGCGTATCCAAGAATCACTACACCACCCCAAATACCTTGTACATCTTCATCCAAGTTTGGTGAAACTAATTCACCCACTCCAATGGAGTCAATCACACTTGTAAAGATAATAGGCGCTCCGGCAGTTCCTTCTGCCATAATCTTTGAACCTCGTGCAATAACTAATGCCGATGCGGTTGACCCTACTCCAGATTTTGCTTTAATCAAACATCCTGGCTCAATAGTTAAAACTGCACCATTGATTACTGATATACGACCTTGTAATGTATAGATTGAATCCGAATACCAAGTGGTGTTTGAGTCAATGTCGTAGTTTACTAAAGTTCCTTCCCAAACCTCTACGGGTGGTTCTGGTTTATTAAACCAATCTTCACAAGATGTGAGAGATACTGCGGCTAACGCCAATACTAATAGTTTTTTCATTTTTTGAGTTCCACTTCCACCTCTAACGATGGACTTTTAGATTTAATAAATTTAATAATCGGTAGTGCTTGTTCATTATATTTTGAATCAACTAACACAAAGGTAGCCTCTTTTACGATTTTACCGTCATCGAATGCTACTTCAATGGCTGATAGTGTAGCACATAGCTCACCCATATAGTAGACATCCGTACCATCGTAAGTTAGACCATAAGTGTCTATATTACGAAGGGGGTCAACTGCGCAACTCGTTGCGAAGATTGTTAAAATTATTAGTAGATGTTTCATCAATTATCCATTATTGTTAATGTCCCATAGTAGTTTGTGTTATCCGTTCCCTTCCATAGTTCCAATACATAGAAGTAGACTCCATCAGCAACACTACCACCATCCCAATCGTTTTGGTAATCCTCACTCATATAAACCGGAGTACCCCATCTATTATAGATTGTTAATTTCTTAACATCGTAGAGGTCAATGTAGTTGATATCGAAGATATCATTCACACCATCACCATTGGGTGTCATCACATTTGGAACTACAATAAGTGGTGGTTGTGGTTGGAAACAGGTTGCGTAATTACTCTCTGAAGTGTCTACTCCGTTTGTGGTAATCACTTTGAATATGTTTGTACCAACTTCTAATGTATCGAAGTACCCACAATAAGTTGTATCGTAAATTGGATTTGGTAAGAGTTTCCTCCAACCAGTATCCACCTTTACCATAATATCGTATTGTGCAGAATCCCAACCATTGTAAGAATTCCAATTAAAGCATAGAGTATCACAATTTCCATCCGTTTTCAATAAGATAGAGTGAACATCTCGTGTAGTGTCCATATTGAATGAGTTGTAAACCATATACACTTTATAGTTGTAACTTTGGTTATCCACATTGGTTGCGGAGTAATCATCGTAACTCATTTTATTTACATTCAATACACTACCAACTGAAGCCCAACCCAAATCTTCTCGTAAGATTACATACCTATCAAATTGGTCTTTAAAGAATGAGTTTGTATCTACTGACCATTGTACTTGTGTATGTCCATCATTGATTACAGTTACGTTCTCAAGTTCCATCACCAAATTAACACAATCATCTACGTTGATAATAAGGGTATCAAACTCATCCATAGCAATACCACACTTGTTTAGGATGGTATTACCATCGTTACCCACTTTAGAGTATAGATAGTATTTACCATTTACAGCGAGTGCTCTATTCAATACAATTGTTAGAGAATCAGTTTCGCCATTCACATTACAATTACCAATAACTCGTTTGATTGCCCAAGGTTGCCCATTTGGCGATGTCATTCTAAAATCCGTACCATCGGGTGATATGGAATAACAATCCAACATTATATCTAAATAAATTGTAATAGCAGTATCACCACAATCATAATCAACCGTTGGTAATCCGGTAATGGTGTCAATGTAATGGCCAGGCGCATCAAAGTCTAATCCAACACCATCCATTACTGCTGGTGAACAGGCTGCCTCAATCTGAATCATCATATCCCGTGATGCACTACCTATCTTATTCCATACACCATAAAGAGAATCGTATCTATATTCTTCTACCAATACCGATGCTACATCAATTTCTTGCATCGTTGGTAAGAAGTTAATGAGTCCTGTACTTGTGTTTAGATTAAAATATGATGATGTTATTGGTTGATTTGCAGTCCACCCAGCATCAAAGTTGATATCAGTTCCAGGATATGCGTTTTCTCTACATTTAATCATTGAGAATATAATGGAATCACCATCACTCTCAATTACTGTTTGTTTCCAATTAAATGGATTGTTTACACAAAATGCTCTAACTGGCTCTGATACAAATATTGGCGATGAGTTCTGACCATGCGTGTTATCTAATTCGGCATCAAAGTAAAATCCATCTGAACCAAACCCATTTGAGGTATTGATGTTATCAATTCCACCAGGTCTACAACATTGATTCCACGAGAAATTAAAATTATTACAATTACCAGGAAGAGTTACCACTCCCTTATATGCATAAATCTCTAATGTCTTTGTTGTTGAGGATGGAATTACACAATCAAATAAAGTTGGAGCAATCCCACCTGAACCTGGTAGTAGGGATACTATCAAAGTTTGAGTTGAATAACACGATGAGTTTATATACACAGTTTGTGTATTCCCCATTGGTATCCCAGAATTGTCTCGATAGATTCGAAGTAAGACTTCATATTGTCTATTAACTCCCGTGGAGTCACCAATGTAACGATATTGGATATCTCCACCTGATAAGTGAGATGCGTTTGTCGTAAAAGTAGTGAAAATTAACGACAATAAGAAGAATACCTTTTTCATTTTACTCGTGTCTTGCTTGGATAAAGTTAAACCAATCTTGACCAGCTACATTCTGATTAGGGAAGTAGAATTTATACTCGTTACCATCAAAGATGATAGTCTTTTCAAATCCACTTGGAATTGCAGCACCACCTGGAACTCTACTATACCCATCAAGTCTTTCTTCGAAGATTACCTCAATGACTACATCAACCGTGTACAATTTAGCCAAGTCACGTTCGAATCGTTCCAATTCTTTCCAAGGACCACGATTTAGTCCTTCGTGTTGTAAAGCACAATTTAGATAAGTAAATGTTTTACGAATTGTTTCTTTATCACAACTAAAATCAGCTGCAGGAGCAAGGTGACCTTTATCCCATACATTATTAGAGTAGTCATCATTGTCTGAAGTATGGACTCCATCATATTTACGGAAATCCAAACCACTACGAGATGCGTCACCCAATGGACATTGAACTCTATATTCCAATAGAACAGGTTGTTCTAACCCCTCATCGTATACTACTTTAAAAATATCAGTTTCTACTGTTTTGATTTGAGCTGATACTGATGTATATCCAAACACCAATGAGGCAACCACAAACGAGTGCAACATCCATTTATTCTTCATCATTTTCCTCACTTTGTTCAATTTCATCTTCTGACATCTGGCTCATTAAATCATCACATGCCTCTATCATTAATTCACTTTTAGTATCATATACCGAATCCCAGATTGAATCATACTTTTCATCATAATCTTCATCTTCAGGGTCAGGCCATTTTTCAGACCAATCTTCTGAATAATGTTCCATCTCACCACGGAATACACCACCACCACCAATTGGGTTGAGTGATTCATCTTCATAAGTAAATCGGATTAGGACATCTTCATCGATTTCAGAAAGGATGTTGTGGAGTTGCATGATTGCACCATCACAAAAATCCCAAGCAGATGTAGTAGTCATCTCGAAGAACATTTCATCAGGAGCCACATCATCAATGTAACACCACTTTGCACCCATACGGTCGGTGTAGTCACCTCTATCGTATTCTGCGTTTTCATCAAGGTTGTATAATTTTCTATACCACCACATTGTGTCTCCGTGCTCTTTGTAAGTAGAGCCGCGGAACATATCTACCAATGATTGGTAGACCTCTTCTTTGTCGGATTGAACTTCAATCCAAGTTGTAACGTGATTTGCCATCTTTATCTAAATAGTTATTTAATTACTTGAACCACTTTTTTCTGTTGGATAATCATCCCAATATAGGAATATTAAATCCTCTTTGTTTTCTTTCATTGTACAAATATACAAAATTATTTAGTATTATCCAAACTTTTTTTATCTTCTAACAAAACTTGTTCATCTTTTTTTGGTTTAAGGTCTTCTGGCAAATCAGTTTCCTCAACTTCCCACCCGGTTTGGTGTTTTATAACATCTAATACTTCAAGTCGTTGCTGTTTACCACCAGTTCCCCATTTCCAAGCCAATGTTGATTTGATTTTACTTATTTCAGATTCTATATTTTTTAGATTATTTTCTAAAATTCCAACATCATCATCATCAATTTCATAATCGAGTTGATATTTTCCGGCATAATTTAATAAGGTAGCCAAATCAAGATTAGAAAACGCTGTATGAACTTCTTGAAATACTGCGTCATCACCACCTCGGTCAGGATGCGTCTTTATTGCTATTTTTTTATAGAGCCTCTTTAACTTGTCTGGTCTATTCTTCAACTCTTGGATTTTGTTTATATGTTCTTTTTCTTTTTGCTCTTGAGCGTTTTTATTATTATTGAACATATCCTCAAACGTGGTCTCGGGGGGTTCGTGTCGAACCTCACCCGTTTCCTCGTTTACCCAAACGTGTCTTTCTTTAGCAGTAGGAGTTCCCTTTTTAGGTTTTTGATAGTATTTTTCAAAGTGATTTTCAAAATCATCTACAAACGACTGAAAATCATCTTCAACATCTTCTCTTTCAAGCTTTAGATATTCGTATTTTAGATTATATTTTTTAAGCTTCCGATTCACTATCCTCTACCTCGTTGACAATCATACATTCCGTAGTTAGTAATGTAGATGCCACCGAAACAGCTTTCTCAAGAGCGGTTCGGGTTACTTTGGTTGGGTCGATTACACCAGCTTCCAATAAATTACACCATTCTTCAGTCACTACATTATAACCATAATTATCTTCTTTGAATTTATCAAGTGATAAATCTGATATTTCGTGACCTGCATTATTAATAATGGCTTTAAATGGAGAAGCACATGCGTTCATAATAATACTATATCCCGTGAGTTGGATAGGTGGTAATGCTTGTGGTGGGGGTAGTTGTTGAACTGCGTGAATCAATGCAGCACCACCTCCGGGAACAATTCCTTCTTCAATAGCCGCCTTGGTAGCGAGAAGAGCGTCATCAATTCGGTCTTTCTTCTCTCTCATCTCAATTTCAGATTCAGCACCTACACGAAGAACTGCAACACCACCACTTAATTTCGATAGTCGCTTGTGAAGTTTCTCTTTTTCATAGTCTGATGTTGATTCATCAATCTCGTGTTTGATTTGGTCGATACGAAGTTTGATATCATCACTTTGACCAGCACCACCAATGATTACTGATTTAGATTTAGATACAACCACTCGGTCAGCAGAACCCAAGTCCTCAACAGTAATATCCTCAAGTTCCTTACCAACACCACCAAATAATGTAGCACCAGTTAGAGCAGACATATCTTTCAACATCTCACTACGTTCATTACCAAACCCAGGAGCTTTAATAGCAACACACTTTAGTGTTTGTCGTGCGGCGTTCACAACCATAGTAGCCAATGCTTGACCATCTACCTCTTGTGCAATTACGACAATTGATTGATTTTTACTTGATACATTTTCAAGGATACCAACAATCTCATCCATATCTGAAATACGACCATCGTACATAAGAATCATCGGGTCTTCCAACTCACAAGTTAACTTTGTTTGGTTGTTGATGAAATAGTGAGATAGGTAACCTTGTTCAAATTCAAGACCTTCTACGATAGTCAACTCATCTTCGTTTGAGTTTCCTTCTTCAACAGTGATTACACCATCACGACCCACTTGAGCCATTGCATCCCCAATCATAGAACCAATTACCTCATCACCATTTGCTGAGATGGTAGCAACTTGTTTGATTTGTTCATTAGTCTCTACCTTTGTAGATACTTTCTCAAGTAAAGACTCAACGATATCTTTACGAGCCAAATCCATACCCCGCTTCAGTTCAATTGGATTTGAATCATTTTGAATTGCCTCCATACCACTCTTGAAGATTTCCCGTGCCAATACAGTAGATGTAGTTGTACCATCACCTGCGTGGTCAGCAGTTTGTTGAGCTGCCTCTTTGATTACACGAGCTCCCAAGTTTTTTGTTTTGTTCGTGAACTCAATTGATTTAGCAACTGTAACACCATCTTTTGTAATATGTGGTGTTGTATCGGTTTCGATAATTACATTACGACCACGAGGACCTAATGTAACTACAACTGCATCAGCGAGTGCATCTACACCCTCCAAGAGTTTTTCTCTCGATGCTTTTCCGTAAAATACTTCTTTACCCATAACTTATTTTCCTTTTTGATTTTGTTTTGCTTTTTTTCTTGCTTTTTTAATTTGCTCTGCTCTCCATTCAGGTTGCCTTCCACGAAGATTTCCACGAAGATTGTGGAAACAATTGTAACATAAGAACCTGATATTTTCTTTTAAGTGATTTGTCCAATCATCATCCATATGGTCGAGGATTAGTGGGACTGTACCATCTGATAGTCGTTTCTCATTATATCCACAATGGTGGCATTCGTGTTTAAAATCCAACTCCGGCTTATGTGCGTTGTGGATTAACCTTCGTTTCAGTAGGTGAACCGAATAACTTGGGTATTTACCATCTAAAATATCTTGTAGAGCATACTTGCCTTTATCTACATTATATGGTTTCTTTACACCAGTACCTTTTTGATTTTTATGTAAGTCCCACAGGGTTTTGCCAGTTTCCTCATCGATGTAGTCTTTGGCGTATTTCTGAAATGTAGTTAGTGAAATGTTTAAGAAACGAGCAGCACCACTACAACTTTTGGAGTTCTTCATCGCATAACGGATTTGCGCTTCAGTCAAGTTGAGTGGAGTTCTCCCCTTTCCTAACACATAACCATTTGGCAATTTTGTTCCTTTTTTGTAACTACTCATTTAAGTTCCATTTATATATAAGTATTAGAAAGAATACTTTTGGAGTATAGTTTCTAAAAATTGGAGGTCATCTACATTCATTAGTTGGCGGTTTTCTCTAACTAACTCTACCAAATCCCACAATTTCTTCTTATCGTAATATGCTTCTACCCCACGAAGATGAGTTGGGTTTGAATAAATAGTTTCCCAAGCTTTAGTGATTAGAAGAGAATGCCTAATTAGTTCTTTTGTTACTATTTCCATAGAATTTGAATTGATACTAATGATACTGCAAGTATTAATGACACAGCGGTTTTCATAGAAATACCCTCATTCATATAATACCAAGTTAGAAATGTAAATCCAATAATTCCAGTTCCAAATGCAATAAATCTACCAGGCCATAACATTCCATCATAATATTCAGATACCATTCTGGTTGCTACAATGAATATGTAACTAATACCAGTACCTGCAATTAGGGATACTATAAATGGATTCCGTTTGAACCAAGGCCAGATAAACTGACCATTGGTTTGAAACCATATTAAGGATTGCCCCAATACAAACAATAATGAACCGGTGATTAGATTTCTCATTCTACATCTAAACCTTCAGAATCATCATATGCATTTGGTGAGGGCATTCCAGCGTAGTGGCACCAATAGTCATCATCGTAGAAATCTACGAAGTCCTCTCTATCATCAAGAAGTTGTTTAATTTTACTCATTGACTTTCATTAAGATTTCTTGTTCACGATACAGATTGTATTTCTCACCATCCATCTTCAATTGGATACCTGTATTAGGAACAATTACTTTATCTCCGACATTTAAAACCATTGGGATTAGTGTTCCAGATGATGTATAGATACCTTGGCCTACGGCAAGAACCTCACCCATCATTTGTTCCTTACCTTCGGCAGGTTTGTACAAACCACCCTTGGTTTTCTCTTCTTCTTTGATAGTTTTGACTAACACATAGTCATTCAAAGGTTGATACTTCATAACTTTTTTTCCTTTATTATTTACTAATATACAAAATAAATCTGACATTACCAAAACTTTTCACCATTTAGGAATGCCTTTTGTTTTTTGATTGCTTTATCCAATTCAACAGTATCGACATTAGATATGCGGTTGGGTTGTGTTCGTGGAATGTCACCAATCCGTTGCCGGTGGGAATGTGTCCTTTGTTCAATAAGTGCTCTCTCGCCATCGCTAATACTCTTTGTTAAAATTGATGATATATAACTATATGGGTCAGTAGGGTCATCTACTTCCATATCTGGATAAATATTACCTTGTCGAGAAACTGAATGTATTGTGTATGTTGCATACCCATCACGGTTTGTTTTAAGTTCTGAAATGAACCCAACTTCTCGTTCAGCAATCCATTTAAACGCTACCATATCCCACAATTTATATTTGTGTTTCTTCAGTCTACGTTTTCCTTTGTTAACTTCCCTTACTTTAGGTAACATTATAATTGTCTTTGAATAATCTCTAAAATGTCCCAAAGGTCTCCAGACCCTCTAAATCTTACATCAGTCTCCATAATCTCTACGAAGAGACCATCACTCCCCCACTCATCAGATGCGTTTGAGATAAATGTCAAACCACCAATATCTAATGTGTAGTAATACCAATCATTTGGCGAACCACTACTTTCTATGGTCTCATCAATCCTCTCAAAGTTGAGGTCAATTAAATCTTGTTCACTCATAAATCTCCTTTATTTCAATAATTAGGGGATTACAATCCGTAACCTTCAAGACCAATGTTTTTTTGAACCTCGATAGCCGTAGCACGTTTCTCTTTTGGGTTCTTGGTACTTGTATTGTTGATTAGGATACGTTCACTACGACCAATACCCATCACGAGTTGGTGGAACGGAATTCCTAATAAATCCATCTCTTGAATGGTGAGGTCTCGTAGTTCTTCTGGACGTGCAGTAGTCAACACAATGTGATGACCTTGTTTGTACATCTTTGTTAGAATCTCAACTGCGCCAGGCAGAGCTTTAGAAGTGAATGGGTCAATGTTTTCGAATTGAACTTGGTGGACTAAAGTCCCATCAATGTCGCTGAAAATAGTTTTTTGTTTCATATTTATCTCTCTCATTACAGGTACAATATACGAAATATATTTGAAATACCCAAATTTTAATGTTAAGTAATTGTTAAGCTTTTCTCAATCTATGTACTGGTGATAGGTACTTTGAATACAATAAATTCATTTGCTCTCTTGATAAATTTAATCCAAGAGAATCTATTGCTTGGCTTGATTTTAATGCGTCTGTGTATATATCCTCATACCATAATAGATGTATGTTTTCTGAAGATGTGTATAGATTAAATAACCAATTATAATTCTCACTAACATAATCAATTGATTCTTTAGTTATTGAATTGGTTGGTTTGTAAATATTAGAATAACCATATTGAAGTGCGTTACAATGGCTAATTAGAGTTTCTCGTATATCCCCACGGATTAACATTATAACTTTATCAAAATTTTGATAATTTTCTAAAATCCACTCATTATTGAAATGAGGGCCATTGATACATTTAAAAAATGTGTTATCTTCAATATAATCCCCCTCATTATATGGAGGGTCGGTTTGATAATAATCATCCCACAAATGTTTATTGAAGGGTTCTATGATTTCTTTAAGATTCAATACTTCGGACAACCCTAAATGTAAAGATGTACTACCACACCTACCATGCCCTAATAATAATAATCTCATCCCACCGTGTTTCTATCACACCACAATTCATCAGATTGTACTGGACTCGGTTCGGAGGTTGGGATATACTCCCAAGCCAAACTGAATCGTGTATTGTTTGATATATTTGGATAACATCCGTGAACCAAATTAATATCAAAGAATGATGCGTATGGAGCAGTTCTTTCTAAATCTACAATATTAAATGAATCTAAACTCGACTCATCAATCCAGCGAATCCACGGGTCTACCTCACTAACAACATTGTGTTCTATGATTCCACTTTTGTGAGAATCCTCGACCAAACGTAAGCATCCGTTTTCTTTTGTAGTATTTTCTAAATACACAGCACAACTGACTATTTTACTCGCGTCGCCTCTAAAGTAGTAATTGTCTTGGTGCATAAATGTTGACATACCAACTTTTGGCTTCATAGGAAAAAACTTACTGATATATACATCTACTGTATCATTGGTGTTTAGTATCTCCTTGGCTTTTGATACCAGCATAGGATGTGATGCTAATTCTAAAAATTTAGGTTGATAGTTACACGCGCCGTTTATCTTATTTAGATTATTATGACCATTCCAAGAATAATGTGGGTCATCATTTCCATTGGTGGAATTGTAAGTATCCATACACACATCGAGGTAGTATTGATGTTCTTCTTTAGTAAGAAAGTTATCAAGAATTTCGTATCCAGATTCCATTTACCAATTCTCCTTATCAGTCTGCTCTTCCACATCAACCCAACTAAATAAACGGGTATCTTCGATGTCGTGTAATACAACAGTTTTATCAGTTACCTCATCATCGTAGAAATATTGATATCCAAATAAAGCAACATCTGGCTCACAATATTTAATTATCTCATCGGAAAACATCCGGCACCCATTTGCCCAATAAATATCAGTATAGGTATTCAGACATACCTCGATAATTCGTGAGTTTGGCGCTGACCCATATATTGTACAATCTAATAATGTATTATTATTTTGACTTGGCTTCATTCCTGAAAAGAATGTTTGATTTTCATTAAGCTGGTCTAAAACCAAATCAAAAGATTGGATTGGGTTACAATCAACATCACAATAGATTCCACCATAATCTCGTAATAAGAGTAATCGGATTCTATCACAAATAAATGCCCATTTATAGACATCGGGATTGGAAATGTACTCCTGTAAAAAGGGGTCATCTTTATATAATTCTTCAAATACCTCGTTACCCCAAACTTTATGTTCATAGTCTGGGTTTACAATTGGCATTTTGTTTACAAAATCTTGACAATGTGCGGGCATTGGATTTGGACCGACCCACAATTGATGGATTATTTTTGGAATTTTAACTTTACTCATAGATACTTCAACAATTTACTATAAATATGGAACGGAACTTTAATTAATAGAAAGATGTGACATCTTTTCTGATAGTCGTTTCATATGTTTACACGGGGTGTATCTACGGAATTCTCGTGCTGGACACTCACAATTTGTAATTACCCAATCTTCAACCGTAACTTTGTAGTATTTCAACTTACCAGTTTTCTTGTTACGAGACCCCATCTCTTTATACTGCCATTTCATCCAAAAGAGTATTTAGTTCATCTTGTAAACCTTCAATACGAGTTGGTTCTGACCATTGAATCTCATAGTCAATACACTCAAACTTCTCGGCAATAGAGTTGTGTTTCTCCAACACCTTGTTAATTGCCGTTTTCATCACCGACTCATCGGTGTAGAATACATCATCCGAATCAATCGGCATTAGGAAATAGTGACCACCCTTGGGTTTCCAATGGGGGACATCGCCGAATCCTTCAGGACCGACATTGTAGTTCTCGTAATACTGACAATTTACCAATAGATTAACCAACATACTATTTCTTTTTTAGATTAACATTCATTAGAGTTCCAAAACTCATCAACAAACACAATAGTGCGAACACCATTTCGTTAATTGGGTCTTCAAACTTGATGTGACTTTGGACATTTCCGGTAATAGTTCCGATACCGATGATGAACATCCCAATAGCTCCTAAAATGTAAATAATGTTTTTCATATCTCTTAATCTTACAGTACTAATATAGTGATTATTTAGTAAACCACCAAACTTTCAATGTTAACTTTGTGTTAAATCTTACCTAACTCTGAAAGAACTTTGTGAGCTCGGCCCACTTGATTCTTGGTAGTTGAGTCGGTGTAGAACTTGGTGACCTCACCGAACTCACGACCCTCTTCCATTACTTCGTAGAGGATAGCTTCCATCGTTCCGAATCGGGCTCGGTTGTTGACGGTGACATACTTAACACCGGCTTGAATCTCGTTTCCATTATCAGAAACAACACCACTTGATTCGTAGTCCTCGTAGATATCGTACATTCCGTTGAACTTTCCGTACTCCCAAAGATGGGCGAAGTTGTTGATGTCTTCGTAAATCTCTTGTGAAACTGGTCGACCCAACTTGTCGTGGACATAAACAGTGAGTGAGTTACCCATAGAGAAAGAAGATGAACTCACTTTCACTACCACATCTTTCTTACCATACTTCTTCTTAACGTATTGTCGTACTAAAGAACCAGCATCAGCGTGACTGATGTAAAGGTATTTACCTTGTTTACCACTCCAAGAGGAGTAATTACGAATCGCTTTGTCAGTCAATTCGTACATTTCGTTGTTGATTTGGACTTGGATTTTCTTGTTTTTCATATCTCTCATTCTTACAGTACTAATATAGTGAATATATTCTATACCACCAAACTTTGAATGTTAAGAAATTGTTAAACTTTTGTAGGAAATTGTTTAGATGGTCTTTGCTCTAACACAGGTTTTGGACTACAATCCCATAAATGGTCATAGTTATCCCATTTACCATACCCCAAATTATCATAGTCTTGTCTGAATCTATTGTATACTAACTCACGAAGTTCTTCTTCATCCCAAGTAGTACCTACTGGTATTTGTGTAGGCCTTCTACTTGATTTTTTGAATTCATATTCAAAATCATTAGGAATGAATGGTAATTTACGAAGGTCTTCTAATACTGACTCTGCATGAATTATATGGTCTATCTTATGTTCAGATACAATTCTCCACTCCGACCAAGCATTACATCTTTCATCAGTAACACTTTTCAAGGCCGCCAATGGGTCTGGTGTATTTGGTGGTAGTTCGGTACTATCTACTAAATCGTGTTTCCAATACGATACCCATCGATAGTATGGGTGTCTTACATTTACAATGTATAAGTAATCCTTTGGACACCCCTCTGGCCAATTTTGAGTATGTGTAAATATCATTCGAGGATTGTCCTCGGTTGGTAAATGCGGATTGAGGTCAGAATATTCTCTGAAGAAATCAGCAGTTGCTCTACTTGCTACCTTGAATGGGGCAACCCACACAAATTTATGTTTATGAGAATAGTTCATTAGTATTCGGTAGAGAAGAAGAATGTCTGAAATAGTCTACCATTTTCTTTATTTGTACCAAAGTAATCCAAAGACATATGAAATAGGTCACCACGATACATAACTAATCTATTGTATTTGTTAGCAAGTCTATCAGTCATTTCCCACTTGGTGAGGTCTTGAGAGTCTATGTATATGGAGTCTAGCAGACTACTATCTCGTTCACCATTTGGTAATACTGGAGCAGATTCTAAACCAGTATGTTTGTGTCTGAATAGGCCAGTCCCACCACTTATAGGGGCATCTGGTGTTAAATAAACCAATGCAGCCCACGTTGTATTTGAATCTGCGTGAATCCAAGACCTCTCACGTTGTGTCGTATACTGATATGCGCCATTGTATTCATTAGTAGACCAAAAAGTAATTTCTCCTGCAAATGGTCTGATTAGATTATTTAGATATTCCCTTAAATCTTCAGTTGCGAATGACTTTGTTCTATTTCCAGGATAATTACCCTTTACACTAAAATCTTGAGAAAGAGCGAACTCCCTAACATCATCTACATTTTGATAGAAATCATCAACTATCAATGTGTTTACTCTCATAACTACTTAATTTAGAGTTATTCCATATTTTTAGTAATTGAATCAGGTGCGTTTTGTTTCACCCAATCAAATAGTGTGTTCTTCCACACCTTTTCAGGTATGATACCACCACCTGCTTTTTTAACTGGTAATGAAAGGAATCCTTTAGCAATATCTTCTACTTTCTCACCATCTGGCTTTTCGTAGAATACCGTATGTTCTGGGTTATTAAGGATTACATCTACTCTACCATTCATTCCCTTTGGAAGTGCTCTTGTCACCAATGACCAAACCGTATTTGCTGCACCTTCGTGAGTTTTTAGTAAGATGTCTTCCGGCACCATTCTTGAACGAGTTCTATTGCTTTTCATTGCAGTTACATAGTTAGTAAGAACCCAAGTCAAGTGAACATTCTTTGGTTCATACCCTGCGGCTTTTAATTGAGGTAAAACATCGGTGATGTCACTCAAATCTTTTGCAGTAATGTCAAACATAATATTAGGAAGAACTTCTGGATTATTAGCAGCACCCAACATATTAGCAAGTGACTTGTCTTTAATCCCCATTGCTTTTACCAAAAGGTGAAGAGCCATAACGTGGTCTGGGTTTTTAAGATTAAGATTCTGAAGAGTTACCTTCTTACCTTTTTTAGTCTCTAAACCAAATACTTTATTAATATGTTCCATATCACTTGGTTTGATACTTTTACCATACTTTCTTACGATGGTTTCTACATCAGTTTTACCCAAACGATTTAGAATCTGAAGTTGTTTTTTCATCTCATCCACATCACGAACTTTGAAACCTGCGGAGTCCAAAAAGTGAGACCCTGCAAATCCTTTACCAGAACCAGCCCCACCTGCTAAAAATACCACTTGACCATAAGGTGCTCTATTGTTATATGTAATCAACTTCTCATCGAGTTGCTCCTCGTTGATTACTTCCATTATTAGTTTTTTAATCCAATTCATCGTTACTCCTTGGTTGGGAATGTTTTTTTAGCTCTACCACCATCGGTACTATATGGGAACATTTGATTCAATTTTTGCTGTCTGGCCTTGCAACCACAATCTTCCTTACCAGCCGCAGCTGCAATTGACTCGGCGAGCTTGTCTAATTTAGTTGCGGATGTGATTTTTGCAATAGTATCACCCAGCCCTTTTGATTCAGTACCCTTCATAATCATTTTCCAATCTTACGTTATAACCTTCTTTTAACAACATTTCTTTTAATAATTCCAATTCATCAAAGTGACCAGTTTTGATTTCACATTTACCCGTGGTATGAACAATCTCTGCAATTGATGCACCCTGAAGTGTTGGATATCCTAAATATCGTTTAAGAACAAACATCACCTCATGAAAGGAGTGTACGTTATCATTTAATAAATATAGTCGTGATTCCATTAAAGGTCAAAGTAAATAGTTTCTTTAATATCGTATTCTGATTTGATACTCTCGATGTATACAGCAAGTTCTTTTTCTGAACATACTCTTGCGTGAATTGATGTATCGGTTTCGGTTTGTACATATAGTATGAAGTCGGCAGAAATGGATTCTACTTCATCGCTTATTCTTTTTATTATTAGTCTCATTCGGTTTCTCCATAACCAATTTTAATTCGTGAAGGTGTCTACACTTTTCATAGTCTTCAATGTTAGTGTAATACTTCAATAGGTTACTTAATAAATTATGTTTGACTACAATATCCACATCTGGATTATACAACAAAATGTCATACACTTCATCCATTGCTAGGTGTTCGTAGTTTTCCATAAATAGTTTTGAGAAAGTTAATAAAATTACATTGGCATTACGCTGGACAAAATCCATCCGATAATTCCAACCAACGCAGTAAAGACAATCCATAGTGCTTTAGTCACACCATCTTTCCAATCTTTCATCTTTTCGAACTCGGTTACAATCCTATCGTAGTATTTTTGTTTTTCTTCACGTTCTTTTCTCCAATCGGAGTTCTTGTTTACACGAACGATGATTCCATCTTCTGGATTTAATAGAGTATATTTGATATCAGAAACATCTTCTTTTAAAGTTGTGTAATTATCACGAAGGTCACGAACGGACTCTTCCATACGTTTCAACTCCCCATTTGGCAGTTTTGTCTTCATGGTAGCAATTTCCGTAAGAATGAGTTCTAATACCTCTTTTTGTGTAGCAGCCATTTGTAATCCTTAATTTTTGAAACAACTGATTATAAATATGTCTGAACTTGGCCAGAGATGTAGTTTTCCAACAATTCTGTCTTTTCTTCTGAAGATAAATGTTCTACCGCAAGAACTGATTTAATTGTAACATTCGGATATTTTTGTTGTAATCTTTGAACGGCTTTTACGTTTTTGATTGAATCATCCATAAAAGCGATGTCAGTATAACCTTTTTCTATATGCTTTTCAATCCAATCTGCCTTCGCCTTTGGGTCAGCATTTCCCAATGGAACTACATAAACATTTAAACCCAATTCTTTCTTAAACCAATACTTTACAGGAAATCCTAATGCTCTTGCGGTTAAGATTGTAACCTTTTTATCACCCGAAGACAACATTTTCTTGAGCAGGTTTACGTTCTGTTTGATGACTTGTGGTTTATTCAACATACGATTGAAATCTCTGAAGTCGTACTCATCACCCGGCCTTGGTTCGTATTTAGCATACTCAGCAGGGTCCATTTTGGTTTCCGTACCATCTTTGTGGTTTACATAGATGTACGATACACTCTTTGCAAGTGTGTCATCAAAATCAAATACTCTTAATACTCTAGCCATATTATTTTAATGTAGGAAGGCCACCAATCTTTGGGATTCGTGTCTTCCAAGTTTTGTAAATCAATTCTCTATTCTTCTTACTGATAATACCA
>Ga0222718_10001146_pt1 | contig 26384 bp, 17 predicted proteins | sample C33_27DmetaG_FD_165045 | JGI IMG/M metagenome (GOLD analysis project Ga0222718, IMG submission 165045) | Estuarine water microbial communities from San Francisco Bay, California, United States - C33_27D | ecosystem: Environmental > Aquatic > Marine > Unclassified | place: USA: California...
TTTCCACCCCATGTAGTTTTAACATCACCACCCATAGCCATTGTATCTAATGCTGATGGGTTTGGTGGTATATAGCTTCCTCTCATGTGTCCTCCACTTCTCATTGATTCAATCTTACCACCATTCTTTACATGTGATGCATATCCAGCTTGTATAGCTGGTGCCACTGCAGTGTATGATAATTCTTTTAAAGCTCTTTCAGCTCTTTCATTTTCTATTCTAGTTCGTCTATCATCTCTGTCTAGTAAATCACCAATACCAGATCCAATAAAACCACCTATAGCACCACCAAGAGGACCAAATGCAGAACCAATAGTTCCACCTATCTTACCACCAATGTTAGATCCAGCATCATTATTAAATCCAGCCATGTCTCCAACTTGCATACCTATACCACCAGCTGCACCTCCTCCATAAGAAATACCACCTTCTGCTTTAGGTACTAAATAAGAATTACTTCCTAGTACACCACCTTTACCAAATGATTTCACTTGGTTTACATTCTCTAATGGAACATATCCAGGATCACTGAACATACCACCATTTCTAAGAACATTAGTTCCTACACCATAAATAGGGAAGAACTCTTCTCCTGTATTCTGAACATCTTCAGGACGAACATATTCTCTTTCTATTCTTTCAGGTTCTGTTTTAGCAGCTTGTAATGTAAGCTCTGCTAACATTCTGTTTTGCTTTGCAGATGCAAGTGCTTCATCTTGAGCTTTCATTTGTTGAGAGATAGAACTAATATCTCCTATAATAGGAAGTCCCCAGTTCTGTACAGCATCAGATTCATATATTCTCTTAGCTCCTTGCAAGAATGATTCAGGACTTCCGTCAGCATTATATCTACCCTTTCTAGATGGTCCAGAATCTCCTATATCTATACCTTGTCCCCAAGAAGGAGTGGCTGTCTCACCATTTTGAGCTTTCTTTTTAGACTTCTTAATACTTGTATACCCACCCTTATCATTATATACGTCTTTCTCTTCTACATTAAATTTAAGTCTATCTTTGTATGTAACTGGAACACTTTGTCCAGCATTGTATGCGTCTGGATTGACTTGTTTAGCTAGATATTTAGCTAGTTCAAAATCAGACATACTATTAGCCATATTATAATCACCACTGCTTCCCACAAATAAAGTGTCTGAAGGAGTGACATTCATGCTAGACATTATACCTGCAACATCCTGTTGATTAGCAATGTTACCTCTATTTCTAAATAGGTCTACGTAGTTTTGTAAGTGTGGATGACTATACCCATCTTGAGCCTTTGAAGGTTCGTGTGTATATCCTAACTTCTCCATTCTTAAATGATCTGCTAACTTATTGGCTTTATACCCCTTACCAGTTTTAGGATCATACATCATGTGTGGTTCAAACTTGTCAACCTTACCACCCTTTTTAAGCATCTTACCAATTCTATTAGCCTGACTCTTGTGCATCTTAGAAGCTTTGTGTAATTCACCTTCTATCTTTTTAAGTTTATCTTTACTAACTTTACCACCTTCTTTCATAGCAAATGAAGACATAGCACTAGCTAATCCATCACCACCACCTTGGCCACCACCTATACCACCACCAGATATTAGGCCGTCTAGTTCACCAAGAAGTCCTCCATCTCCACCTTCACCACCAGAACCAAACAATGATTCTAGTGTTCCTAATAGACCACCACCAGAACCACCAGACTGTTGTTGTTTTCCTGCTGCAATTTGAGCCTGAGCTTTCATATCTTCCAGCGTCTCATCATAAGTTTTTTTACCCATTTGCTTTGCTACTGTATCAAATAAGAAAGCCTCATCTATGCGAGTGGGCATTCGATTAGATGTGGGTGTTTCTATGTTTGGAATAACAGCACCTATTTGTGCTTTCTTAGCCATAAGTTTTCTTACAGCTTTTCCATGCTTTTTCATGAAGGCTTCCTCAGAAGGAAACTTCTTGTAAAACTCTGCTTCAGACTTAACGCCTGCTATCTTTAAAAATTCAGCTTTCATATTAGTGGTATTTGTCTAACCAGCCTCCTGGTTGTGGGGTGTTATAGTTCGTAAAGTTAGTTAATTGGTTTAACTCTACCAAAGATTTTCCATCTTTAGCAACCATAGTGTTTTGCTGCATTTGTGGGTTAGCAGCAATGGTATTCATTATTTCAATAAGGTCTTCTTCTGACTCAGTGTTTTCCATTAAGTCTTTGAAGTGTCTATTGTATTTTATTCTAGTGTTTTCTTTTGCCTTCTGTAAGTCTTCTTTTGTAAAATCTTTCTTCTTAGCGTCATATATACCTTCTTCTTGTAATAGGTACCTAAGCGGTTGTAATCTGTTAATGTATTCTGTAGGGTCTGTATAATAGTATGTTTCTTTGGGTATGTCAGGGTGATTTTGTTTCAACTTAGGCATTAAGAAATCTAATGTAGTTTGTGGTATTCTTTTACCACCCTCATCTACAGCATGTCCCAATTCATGTAGAGGTATTGTATTATATGACCAAGGTCCTTGTTTACCTTCTGAGTATTCAGGTCTTAACATAATCTTACCTGGATATTCATCAGCATCATATACACCTTGTGTAGAACCTGGCTCAGGAGATATCTCACTTGATTCAGGAAGGAAACCAATAGGTGTACTTCTCATATTCATTAATCGTGCCCATCTCTCATTTGCTAACTCATCAGCATTCATCTCAGGAAACTCTTTACCAAGTCTTTCTAAATACTTGTCAGATCTTATGTAGCTGTCAAACCATTTCTTTTGGTTTTTACCTTCTACATTCATTCCTTTTTGGGCCATAGGAAACTCTGTAACGCTGTTTCCATCATATTGATATTCTCCATTAGGATACATCATTTGAGCATCTCCTTTATCAGATACTCCAAGTACAGGGTAGTTAACACCCTTCATTGTTATATTGTTGGAGTTTATTTTAGTTATCTCTCCTGGATAAGCCCATTGTCCTCTGTCATCTTCTATCACACCACCTTCTTGGAACTTATCTAACCATCCACCATCTTCAGCTTTCTGACAACTACCCTTACTAAAAGGTGTCTTACCAGCAACTGTTTTATATCCTGGCCAGCATCTTCCACCATCTTTCATTTGTGTTGCAGCACCAAGTCCTACAGCTGCAGGAACAAATGCTGGAAGCTTATTGAATATCTTTCTAAACTTCTCTTTGTCACCTAATAGTCTAAAGAAGCCTTCATCAACAGGTGTCTCTCCTTTTAACCCTTTCATCATTATTTGGTCAATCTTTGCAGCACTAACCTCTTGACCAGGTTTTAAATTAAAAGCTTTTCTAAGCTCATGCACTCTGGCATGTATTTCTTGAGGTCTTGCTAGGTATTCTAATCTATCAATTAAGTCTGCTCTTACCTTTGGATCTTTTTCTGTGTTTATTCTATTAAGCCACCAGTCTTGATCTTTACCCACTGCATCCTCTAATATCTGTGTAGCCTTATCTGTATATCCCTTTCTTCCTGCTGTAACTGCGTGTAAGTCTTCATGTGTAAAAACCGAACCAACATCTTTGTTAAATTCTTTTGTACGTGGTACATTAACTGTTCCTTGATTTGTTCTACCTTTATAGAATCCTAAGTAGTTGGGGTTCTCTTCATAAGTTAAAGCTATATCCTGATGTAGTTTATTATTTGGATCAAACACTTCCGTAAATCTTCCTTTCTGTTGTACTGTTTGAAGATTCTTTTTTGATAGTCCAGCATACAAATCTTTCATTTGCCTTTCTATATTAGCCTTTTGGGTTGCAGATAGATTAGGACTTTTATTAAGCATTGACTCATAAAGATTAATGTCTTGTAAAAGCTCGGTCTCACTCATACCAGATCTTAGAGGGCTAGGTTGATTTAGCATCTCTTCTGTTCTTCTGATAATCTCAGGATTATTAAACCAATCTTTATTGAATCTCTCACTAGCTCTAATTTGTGCTGAAGGAGTATCCATTACATCCTGACCAAATCTTATAAGGTTTGATCTAATTCCAGGGTTTGCTGCAGCTTCAATTAAATTAGAGGAAGTTGAAGAAGGTACATTTACTGGTCTGTAGTTACCAAAGAAATTCTTCTTGTAAAAGTTTACGTTCTCAACAGGTATTGACTGATTAGTCATCATGCTCCAATCACTTCCTTTATACCTACTAGAGAAGTTTGCTACATCTGTTGGAACTTCAGCAACAACACCTTTTCCATAACGCTGGGCTACACCTAATCTAGGTGTTACATATAAGTTATCAAATCTCTTTGCTAGATCAAAAGGACCAAACATTGATGGAGCAACTTGATCTGCAGGTTTTGCTCTTAATAAACCACTTTGTATAGCATCATCCAATCCAGCTTGCCCAATACCTCTGTAATACATGTTTGGATTTGGTTTCAATGCATTTTTAAATGGTGATAGAAGTGATTTTCTTGCAAGTCCTACACCAACAACATTAAGTGGATCTGCTACTACATCAAGAGCAAATGCTCCATATGGGTTCTGTACATTAAATGCTTGAGATGGTGTTCTCTGTGTATCAAATGTAAGTGCATTTAGAAAGTTAGCATCTCTACCTCTTAACGCTTCTATACCCTCCACCATAAGTGACTGAGGAGCTTGTAATGCAGATAAAGGTTGTTGCACTAACATACCTGTTACCATATCTCTTGTATCCTCAGCTAATCCTCTATCTGTTTGAGCAGCTCTTCTTACACCTCTACCAATTGGTCCTGGATCATTAAAATACTCTTTCTGTTGTACAGAGAGTTTATCATACAGAGGATATTTCTCATAATCTACACCTGCTGTGATTACCACCTCATCTAATTGATTAGGTACATCAGCAAATCTACCTTCTCTATATGCAGCTTCATATTCAGGTGTACCATACATCACTTCTCCATCCTGAGCTTTCTTAGGTGTTTGTGATTTCAGGAGTCGTAAAAATGGATACTTAGGATGAGATTTTGGGGTGTACAAAGAATCAGGAGGAACATCAATAGTAAATTTTGGATCTGGATCTGGATAGTCAGAAATATCAATACGAAATCCTGGATCTGGATCTGGATAAAGAATTTGCTCTACGAATGGATCATAGTTATCAAATATAGTAGGATAAAAAGCGATTATTTTACCATCCTCTTCAATATAAGAGTCCTTAGATTTACCATACTGAGCTTTCTTTGGTTCTTCAGGAGATGTTCCAGACGTACGTGCATACATCATTCCTGTAGCTCCTGGTATTGTTCCACCCATTCTTGTTACAGGACCATCCCATGCACCATTATATGCTCTACCACCTTTATCATATCCCCATCCCTTGAATCCAGGAGGGAGAGATACATTAGAGTCATTGTAGTTAGGTTGTACGCCACCATTATCAAACTTGTCTAACCAACCACCATTAAGCTTTTTTAAAGGCGTAGCACCACCAGCAACAGCCCCAAAGAACTTCTTTTGTTTCTCTGTAAGCGCTCTACCTCGAACTGTTCCATCTTCGAGTATCTTCTTTGCTTTTATTGCTGTTAAACCTTTTGCCATTACTTATATGATATTTGTGCTGGTGCCACAATAAACTGACTAACAATGTGTGTTGTTGATGAGTTGTCAAGTATGTGTCTCACCTTTAAGTTCTTAGCTCTAAGTGTTGACTTCTTAAATGATATGTTTCCATAATTCATATTAGCTTGGTTCACCTCTTTATCTATAGAAAGTGATCTACATGAAGTGTTGAACAATGGTTGCTCATCATCTATCTGTAGTGCCCAGAATGTATTATACTGGTAGAAGTTATCACTCTTAGTGTATGTAATAGTTTTACTATCAGTGTTTAATATAGGGTATTGCATGTAAGCAGCCATGTTATTTTGAGGCTTAGGTACAAGTTCTAATACACCTGTGGACTGTTGTCCATTATATAATACAGCTTTGTTAAACCAACGATTATCTACTTGCACCTTTCTGTTAGAATCAAATGATCCTGCTATCTCTGGTAAATACTTATACACCTTAGTGTAGTCTTTTACATTCTGTAATATCTCATCTTGGTATTTGTATGCAAATGGATATTCGATGATGTAAGGCTCTATGTTTCCATAGTAGTAGTTGTATAGCTGTGTGTTTTTTAAATGCGTCCAGAGGCATCCTGTAGTGTCCTGACTGTATGTAGTCTCCTGATACTCATCCATAGGAATATCTTCAAGTTGCACATACTTCTCAAACTGACACTCTCCATTTGACCTAATTATAATAGATGTTTCACTTTTATCAATATCAGTAGTAATACCGTTGATCAACTGTTCTTTAGACACACCTTCTCTCAACACCTCTCTTGATGTTGTAAGTATGTCAAACGGTCCTGCGTTTGGTCCAGAAAAAGTTAATTTTATTACTATTACCATGTTATGGAGATATTGTTGTTGTTGTCGTTGTTGTATAATATGGACATGGTCCTATTAATGTTGCACCAAGTATTGCTACACTTGCACATACATTCTCCGTTTGTCCAGAACCTACACTCACTGTTTGTTGCTGTCCAAAACAATCTGTGTAATATAACGCTGTTGGTCCACTCACTTCGTACTCATTACACGTTGGTGATAATGTAGTGGTAGTGGTAGTGGTTGATGAACTTGTTGTAGTTGTGGTTGTGTTTTGTACAGCACATTTTATATAACTACTAACTTGAGATGCAGTTGTATATGTTGGAACTTGTATATTTGGAGAAAGCAATGTGCTATCAAAAGTTAATGATACTTGACCTGTTGGGTAGATTATGTATTTGTATAATTCACCAGCATCTACATTTACTAAGGTTATAACACAATTGCATTCATATATAATATTTGCTTTAATTGTTCCAATGTTGCTATCGTATTCAACAGAACCAGTTGCATAATCAAACTGAGTTATGTAATAGTCTGTAGAAATTGTGTCTTGAGAAACTAAAACTAACTTACCTTCAGTAGTGTATAGTAAGTTACTTATAACTGTTCTATTTGCTTGTATTGCAAACTGTGAAGTTTTTACAGCTGTAGTAGTTGTAACATCTATTTCTACAATTTCTTGTGGTGAAGTGGAAGCATCTACACCTAATAACAATGTATTACTTATTGCAATATTACCTGCAACGTTTGGAGTTTCTCCATATGTAATGTCTCTATTAAATGTTGCTTCAAATGGAGAAAGTGTAATATCCCATTCTTTTATATCTGTATCAATCACCCAAAGTTTATCTGATGATATAGCAACACCTGCTGTTGCAGAACCTACAAATCCTGGAACATCAACAACACCATATAATTGAGTTTCCTCAGGTTGGCGCTTTCTAACATTGTAATTATCAACACTTACATTATTATTATCTAGGTATACAACACCACAACATTCTTGAAACTCAGGATTTATCGTAGTAGTACTAGTTGTAGTTAAACAACCATCGCAAGAATCTATTCCAGTTACTATTCCGTCATTTGATATATAATACACATCACTGCCTACATCTTCAGTAGTATACCAACCAGCTGGAATAGTTGAACAACTATCGCCAGAGCTAGGATAAATTCTATCATTAAGTTGAATGCCTGAAGTTTGAGAACTTTGTTCATAAAATACTCTTCTGATAATAGGAAGAATGCTTTTTGGAAAACTTGATCCACCTGCTACTATCAAATTATTTGCTTCACAAGAAGTATATTTAGACTCTGTGCTTATTACAGCTGAATCTCCTATTATTTGATAACCTTCTACAAGATCTATGTATTCTCTATTATTAGGTACATAACATGTTGTTGTAGTTGTTGGTGAAGGAACTGTAATCACTCCTGTTCCAGCAAGTTCACAACTTGTAGGAATAAATATTCCTTCTTCTAATACATCATCTATTGTAGTACTAGTGGTAGTTGTTGTTGGAGTGACTGGTGGTGGAGCAACTGTAGTTGTAGTTATTGTACTAACTGGTAACAGTCGTCCAGCAACCACCTCTAAGTTAGGTGCACCAACATTTGTACAACATCCATTTATTCCTGAATAGAAGAAGTTGTTCTCTCCTATATAGAAGTTTGGAATGTATGTGTGGAATGATATCCAACTCTTTGTATTGAAGTCGAAAGACATTGTCCAAGACTTATTACAGAAATACTCCCTATCATTTAAGAACACTTCATGTCTTATTGGTCCATCAGCTAGTGTAGTGGTTGTTGTAGTTGTTTGATCTGGTATACAAGTACCTGTTGAGTCTAATCTTCTATTTGAACTTATTATCTCTATAGCACAAACTGTAGCTGAACATTTTTCTAAATCACATTGAATAGACACAGATTGCTCATCACCATTACAATCAATATATGTTATTGAAATATTATCACCAGGAGTTGCACTAAAAGGCAACGTTGTGTATTCTTTACAACTAGAAAGATTTGTAGGAACTGGTGGAATTGGTCTTGGTAAGTCTACAGGCACCTCAGGTTCTAGTGGTGGAACGATTGCAGCTCCTCCACTTAACACATAGAACTGATTTAGATCCTCATCATATTGTACATTACTATTGATTGGAATGTAATCCAACTTGGTGATAATTACTCTCTCAAACTTACTATCATATACACCATGTAATCCAATACCATTGAAGTGGTTGTCTGTATCTACATTAGGGAAATATTGTAATATCTCGAATGGTAGATGGTCAGACATAAATCTATTTACACCAGAACCAAATGCTGTAAGGTCTAAAACCTTTGTTCCTGAAACTAAGAACACCTGCCCTCTCTTAGCATCAACTGTTATTTGACCTTGAGGTATTTTTAATAAGAACTTATTCTGAGCTCCTACATATCCTAAATCTGTTTCAGCAAAGTCTATTGGTGGCGAACTATCAAATAGTCTTGGATTACCAATATAAGCTGCTTGTGGGTTACTAGTGTCAATTGTTAACAGGTTGTTATATAACAATGACTTGTTTTCAAAACGTGCAAGTATTGCTTTGTTCTGAATACCATCTAGTGATGTAAGATTTCCATAATTCTGTGGGAAGTCATGGAGTGATAACGCTCTGTAAACCAACCAGTTATTCACTCTAGAATCAGCACTTGTTATAGCTGCATCAGAATAAATAGCTCTGAATGGGAATACTGTGTAGCATAAATCATCTTTCCAATCAGGTGGAAGATGTGAGAATACGTTCTCTTTATTCTGCTTAGAATAAGTTACGTTATAGTAATATGTATTGTCCTGAGCTATAGGTACATTTGTTTCTTGCACCCAGTCATCAGGAATACCAGAGCTTACATGAGGCCAGAAGTCTCCTTCTTTATTGTTAAATGCTTGACGTAAGTCTGTGTTATATGTACTTTCGCAATAGAAGTTTGGAATACCATATGCAAACAAATAGAAATATCCATCATAGAAAGTTCTATATGATCCTCCTCCTACAGGTACAGATCCTGGATCATTAGGACAATCAAAATTGTGAGCCTTATATGAAATAAGATTACGCATTGGAGTTATTTCTCCATCTTCTTCTAAATCATAATCTTCTAATATAGATCTTGCAGAATGCCAGTATGCTGGATATCCAACATTACCAATCTCATCATAGAATACATCACTATCATCTGGAGCTCCCACTCTATTATCTATAAAGAATGGTAGTTTTGTCTTGAATGCAAATCTAGAAATGAATGTATCACCACCAAATACAGTTGATGTACCATTTCTTCCAATCAATGCTTGATATCCTGTATCAATTGTTTTATATGAATATATCTGACCATATTGATTAGGGAAGATGTTTTTCATAGAAGCATAGTATGATACTACTGTTAGGTCTTGTTCTTTTTCAGGACCAGCACACGCACCTTTATTACCTATTGTAAATCTAGATTCATCTTCTATGTATGGAGTGGATCCATTGAGTAGACTAGGTGTTTGACTTGGGAAAAGAACAGAGTCAATCGATTGACCGTTATATTCTCTCTCTTGAGAAGTTCTAATAAATACAGATGTTTCTCTATTCCAATTGTTTATAGAAAGTTCATTTCCTGCAAGAGACTGTACACCAGGTATTAAATATCTTGTAAGATCAATATCTCTTTGCTTAATACCAAGACCATTATCGATAGGATATGAGTAGTCATAGTTAGCTCTAGAGTTGAAAGACATTGCATAATTCTTTCTTGTAATACCATTTACATATATAGTTAGATATGCTTGATATGCTGTGAACATTACACCAGCATTAAACTCTGTAAGATCAGCAATTTCTTTTGAACTATTTAATGCATCTAGTTGAGCCTCCTTAGAAAGAAGTTTATAATTAGCATTATCTTTAACTTGTACCCAATGAGCCTTACCACCACCAAACATTACACTCTCAAGCTTTAATACGCTTCCTAAGAATGGTTGTCCAAAAGATGTTTCTGGTGAGTTGAATATCTGTCTATCAGTTATTCTTTCTTCAGGATCTATTTCTTCTATAGGTGTTTGTGGTTTTTCTTCTTTACAACCTAATACAGATCTTCTACTGTTGGGTCTTGAAGAATAGCCCATTATATAACCAATATTAGGAACTCCTCCAACCTGATCTACTACACCTTCAGCTTGATCTGTTGGGTCTTGTAGATATTGATCTTCCGTATCAGAACACCAATATTTTGGATCAGCCCAAGGACTGTCTCCAACATTAGTAACAATTGAAACTCTTGTTTCCTGAGTAGCACCAGTGTCTAACCATCTATATCTATTTACAGTACCAGCTATATTCTCATCATTAAATGGATCACGCCAATTAAGCCCCCATCCACATTCAAAAAACCCACTACCTCCTGAACAATGCCATACATCGTAATTAGCAGGACCTATTGTCATCCTACCTAACATACCTGTAGGTCTTGTAAGAGAACATATTTCATGAACTTCTCCTGGAGTTATTGTTTCTTGAGTTATTTTACCATTTAAAGGGCTTGTGTATTGATATATACCTTCTCCTGGATTATAAGTTATCTCTATACTAAATGGAAAGTAATTATACTCAGTATCTGAAATCTCTGGATAATAAATTAAATAAGGTTCTGATTCAGCACTCCATGCATTGTTAGTTGCTAATACGTATGGATCCTCACTTAAGTCATTGTATGGATAGTTAGGGTAGTAGTAGTCTTCCTCATCTCTAGTATACTTGTTTACGTTTCTAAGTATACCTTTTGCAATAACAGATTTATTAGTTCCTCTATCTGCTCTTACAATCTTATAAGCTACAATATCATCTTTCTGATCTTGTGTTAAGTTAGAGGTTGCTATTAGTGTAGATATTTGTGAGTTGTCCAATCTAACACCAATAGGAAATACAGCATCATTCTGCATTGCAGGAACAATCTTATCACTCTCATAAACTATTGGTCCATTCTCTATAATAGGACTCACTAACACATCAGGAAACTTGTGATGTCTAATTGGTTGTCCAGCTAACTCTCCCCACACATCTTCTTCACAAGGATATTCTTCTGTTGATTCCCAATATGCAAATTCACCATATTTCCATGGTCCTTTATAACCTAGGTCGCTAGATTGACCAGGAGAAGGTCCTGTTACAGAAGCTGTATTATAAATCTTCCAATAAGGTTTGTATCCTGTTGTTCCTGTAAAGTAGTCAGGATCTCCAATAAAATCACTGTTAGTATCTGGAACATCAGGGAAACTCTCAAGATAATTTCGTTCTCTTCCTGGAATATGAAAACCATCTGTCTGTTTACCATTCCTTAACAAGAACACTATTTCAAATGCATACACCTCATCACGCATGTACCCACGTAAGTTTACAGCATTTATCTCATCTGCATAGTTTTCATCTGCAGGAATTCTATGTGTTTCCCAACCAAGTGTTATTTGGTTTGCTATAGACTGATAGTTAATTCTATCGATAGATGTAAGATTGTTCCATACAAGAACATCTTGTACAGCTGTAACATCTTGAGCTATGTCGTAATATGGAAACTTCTCAAAGATGTCTGATATAGAAAGTTTAATAGCTGTTTCATCTCCTCCTGTATAAGTTATTTCTTTTGTAGCTTCTTCAATATTATACGTACCAACAAGTTCCACTGAAGAAGTGTTGTTGATTGTTTTTATTACAGCTAGGTTGAAATACTCAAACTGTCCTGTTAGATCTAAATTAGACACACCTACAACAATAGACTTACCTACCTCATAGTTGAAGTTTACAGTTGTCTTAAACTCATCAGCAATAGGAGTTGGATTTGTTACAGAATAATATGATGTAAGCTCATTACCACTTGCATCTGCATATTGCACTGCAAACTGATATGTACCTGCTGTTAGAGCACCTACATTTCTAATCTGAGTGATCATCAATTGGGGAATAGAGAAGTTAGGTTGTAACTTAAGTTGGTTACAATCCACCTCATCACCATATACAGGATCACAACTTGGTGTACCTGCTATAAGCTTATATGGAATGTTCTCTATGTCTAAATATCTTCTAGGATTAACTCCATCTGTCCAGTAGATTTCTGTTGTACAATTTGTGATTCTATGTACAACTTTAGGGATGGGATTATTTACATCAAAGTTAAGACAGTCAGCATTTATGAGTGTATGATACTGACAATCGTTATTATCCATGTATCCAATCTCACTACCTCCTGTGTTTGGGTTGGCTAAAAAGAATATGTTCTTACGTTTCTCAGGAATAAAATGAGAACCAATAAGTTTATATCCTATAGGAAAGTCTAGACATAGCTCGTTACCTGGTTCATTCTGATAGTTTACAGAATTAGAATCAAAGTTTTCTACAGCAGCGTTTAGAGCATAAGTGAGTCTCCCAGGTCCAACTTGACTTATTGAACTGTCCAAGTTTAACCCAGCTCTAGCTGCAGCCACTTCTAAACGTATATTACTCTGTTTACTAGTAGAGCCTTTTTTGTTTTCCTGTTTAGCCATGTGTGTTAATTGTTACGTCTTCTACCGTATCTATTAGTACGATTTGGAAGCTCATACATATTAAACCTGTTGAGATCTTTCTTTATTCTACGCTGTTTCTCCCAAGGTGTTTGTTTCTTAATCTCAATCTCTGCTTCAATATATGCTTCAGCATATTCTTGTTTATAGTAAGCTAACTTTTGTTGAAGTTGATTAAAGGTTTCATCATTTGTTTGATTAGTTAATGTTTCAAACACTTTGTATTTAAGAAATGCTTCAATGTATTCAGACACACGATAGTTGTCAGGAATCAATTGGTTTCCTATATCATCATATTCTGTAGCGTAGAATAATAAGTGAACAACACCATTTCTGAAGTTGGTCACAAACTTATTATCCCTGATGTCAAATGAGTCATAACTTGCAGAACCTGGTGTAAACTCACGTACAGGAGGTGCATAGTTGTTCCAGTCATTTCTGTATGACACATCACAATTTTGTCTTGCAGATATATTACCTGGCTTAAGTAGATACTCATGTCTGTATGATCTAGCTATTTCATTGTTTGTTTTGTATACAGCTTGAACTAGTTCAGGCATACAAGTTCCATCACATCTAGAATTTTGACAGCCAGGGTTATTACAAGGTGTTCCTCCTATAGTTAGAGGTGATATTTGTATAGTTGTTGCATTAGCTGCTTGTGAATAAAATGATGTAGCAGAAGGATAAGGGTTACCAGGAATCTCAGCACACATCCATGCTTCTCTAACAGCATGAAAGTTGTCTGGAAGTCTAGCTTCAAAATCCTCAATGAATAATACTTGTTCACTAATGACATAGGTAGTCCTGCCCAACTTCTGTAGACATTTGTCTAGATATGTGGGGAAGAGCAAATCATCTACTGCTCCTGTATCGAAATAACTTTTTAGCTCTTCCTTTACAGTGGCATATATGGGCTCTGGGGAAATAAAATTGTATTTATAGTAGTATGACATAACTTATTTTTTCCATTCATGATATGTATGTTGGTATTTGTCATCAGTTTTTATATAATGTGACAACAGTCTTGATGTAATTCTAGAGGGCTTGAAATACCAAAGATGATGATATTTAAATCTAGCAGTCTCTTTGAACCAAAACCATCCAAAGAAATATCCTTCCGTGTGATAGTTAAAGTTGTATATCACCTTACCTTTCTGTTTGGTCTTTTGCCAATCAATTGGTAGGTTTACAAACTCCTTTCCATCTGCACTCTTCATTCTCTTTCTCTTCTTCTTATTGATAGAGAACTCACCAAAGCCACAAGGAAGTTTTTCTCTCTCACCTGTCTCTAGTATGTAGTGTTTAAAAGCGTCATTAAAGTTGTACAATATATTTCTCCACTCATCAAAAGATAAGTTCACCAGTGGGTGCTTCTTACAGAAATCATTGTAGTTATCTTTGCTTGCACTTCTCCAATCAACAGAGACTCTAGCCATTCTTTTTAGTTTGTAGGTTGAGCATTAGGTGCTTGACCATCTATACCTTCATTACTCATATCAGTTTTGATCTGGAAGTATGTAGATAGAAGTTTTGCAGAAGTCATTGCTAACACTTGCTGTTCTAGATATCCTGGAAGTGCAAAATCTTTATCTAATGGGTTCTTACATAGCTCATCCGTAGAATAGCTTTTACCACAATCACAGTCTTCTGGATACAGTATTTCGTTAGGTACATCTTCTTCAAACAATGCAGCCAACCTTATTGATTTTAGTAGGGGGTTACTTACGTACAAGTAACCATTAGATATCCAAAAATAGCTTTCTTTTTTAATTAAAGGAAGCTTTAACAGATTTAAATATCTATTTATTGTTATTTCTTTTATTTTGGTACCCTTACCGCCCATAGCGTTTATAGAATACACACCTTGAATTACATACTGGTAATTACCTTCTGATATCTTCGGAAGCTTGTGTTTGGTTCTAGCTACACTGCAAGGGTCAGCATAGTCACAGCATTCAGAAATAGGAACTTCCACCATCTCTAAACAAGGAATGGTGGTAAAGAGCGTATCACTCGCCCAAAGTTTTCTTAGATTAGTTTCTCTCTTAATCAACATCAAAGCATTGTTTCTCACTTCAGAAGCAATAGCTCTATCAGTGATTAGTGCATCAGTTGATAAGATCTTGTGCGTTGCTCGCACATCTGAAACTAATTTTCTTAATGTTGCCATAATTATATTCTTTCTTCAAATTCAGCCACCTTTCCAAGTTTAGCATCATAGACTAAAGCTAGGGCAGCTCGTACACTATGTACAAAGTTGTTATCCTTATGCCATCTATCTGTTCCAGATAAGCTAGGCATCTGTTGTATTCTCACCCCTTTTATCTCTTTAGCCATGTAGTGATGTTTATCACCTGTGTGCACCTCTCTATACTTAGCTTTACCAAACATCAATGAATACTTAGGATGAGTGGCAAATAAGAGTGGTAGCTGGTCTATCTTACAATTACCGTGGTGGTAACCAATAAATGTTTCACCAACTACTGTTCCTTTTATTAAACCTTCTTCTCTAATAAATGTTACAGATTGTTCTTCTGTAAAGAATACATCTAGAGCGTGTGCTAGGTAGAATGACTTAGTTCTGTCATGATTACCCTGTACTAATATCACCTCAACTTGATTAGCATTAGCTTTCAACATCCTTATTGTATCTACAAGAATTGCAAAACCAAGCTCATATTCAGAAGCATAGTCTAATATAATATCCTGTGGTGTACCGTTTGTTGTTGAATTTTGATAGTTATCCGTATGAAAGAAATCATTTGATATTGGGAATACCACCTTATCTATATCATAGACAGACTTAACCTTACGTATCAAGTTTTGAGCCACGTCAAAAAATCTTCGTGCTCTAACAGTAGGATTATTATCTCCATCAACATATCGCTTAGCTAAGTGATAATCAGAAAGAGATAGCTCAACATCTGTGATGTCTTTCTTGCTTCTCTCTGGTGAAGGAATGGGAATGTAGTTTGACGTATAGTTTTCTAAAAACTTGCTGAAGTCCTCAGCTGTGTAGTCTTTAGGTGTCTTCCTCTTTGAAAATACTGAGGAAGTAAACTTTCCACTTGGAAGTACTTTAGACCAATAGTTTGTAATTATGTACTTGTCTAGGTCTATTTTGTGAAGCTTTGCAAGCTCGAAATGATCTTTGGGTTCATAGTCAAGAGTGATTGTACTCTCTACAGTTCCCTTTTCATTATTCACCTTCTTTAAAAACTCGAAGGTGTCTGTGTTAGCAGTTGATGTTTTAAAGAATTCTTCTCCTTCATCTTTGCCCCTACTTCTTATCTCTTTAATTAATTGATCTACTTCTTCTTCTGTAATATCTAGCTTTTCAGCGTAGAATTTTTTACTCTTTTTCCAGCCAAGTAATCCCTCCAGCTGTCTGAGCAAGTTCTCATCGTATGACATTTAATTGCGCTTTGGTTAAAAAATATTGTAAAGATATAAAAATTATTTTGGATAATACAAATAAATTTACTAAACCAGGTTATTATTTATAATCAATTTAGTTATAAATAAAAACTCCTAGGGCTAGAAACTAACCCCAGGAGAAGCCTTGCAAAACCAACAAAACAAGACTTTTTATACATTAATATCTAAATACTTACCAGGAATATCTACTGACATCACTCTAATCACTGTTGTTGTGTTAGGTATTTGATCTGTTGCATATCCTAGAAGTAACTCATCTCTTGTTACACCTGATTCAAAAGGTGCAGTGAATCCATTCACATCAGAATAGAGATAGAATGTTTGAAGGGCTGTGCCTATTTTATTTACTTGTACTGCTCCTGTCATGATTAAGTAGTAATTGTTATATCTACATAGTTAGTACACACCCCTGTATTTTGCACTCGACAAATATTTGCACCAACAGGCACACCCACTGTATATCCAAATGGACTAGTGAGCACTGCTGTAGAAATGTTAGATGCTATTGGTGTAGTGTACCCATCACTATCTGTATATAAATCAACAGTGCTTGTATCAACACCTGCGGAGGTTAATTTTACTGTCATTGTTGCTGCCATAGTTTATATATTTTAATTAAAAACAAAGTGATACAGGTGATCCAACTAAACCACTAATGCTAACTGTTGCACCAACAAAAGGTCCAGTTCCAACACGCATTTTGTAATCATTACCATCTCCATTAAATGTAGTTGTTCCACTAGCATTTGTATACACTACACTAGATCCTGCAGTAGGAACCTCACCTCCAGAGCCTCCTGAAGTGTTGGAAAACCAAACTATTACATCTGGAGTGCCTAAACTACAACCATCTATAGGAGTTGAAGAACTAGTAATAAGTCCTTGAGAAAGCCCAGAGATTGTTGTAGTTGTTGTTGTAGTAGGTTGTGGATTAATCACTGCAGTTCCACCATTCAACGCACAATCAAGTGGTGTTGCTGTAGTGGTTGTAGTGGTAGTGCTACTACTTGTACTAGTTGTGGTAGTCGTGCTACTTGTACTAGTTGTGGTGGTTGTAGGAGGATTCACATCACCTTGGAATACAAATGTAGTGTTAGCACTTCCCATTGTATATGGAGAGAAGAATGGTGTTACTAACTCATTTACACAAGGTGTGCAATAGTCTTGCGGTTGATATAAAAGTCCATCTTGTACTATTTTATTACCAAAGTTAAATGTACCTGTTTTAACGTTAGTCATTGTTGCTGTTACAACTTGACCAGCGGTTAGGAATAATATTCCTGATTGATATGTATTGCCAACACTAATTATCGAATCGACCACCTCTACAGTGTCTACAAATATTCGAAGCTTAACGTTACCTATAAATGTAGGAGTATTTGTAATAAGCTCCCAGTTAAAGTTATATGGTGGAGCTGCAGTTGTAGTTGTGGTAGTTGTACTAGATGTACTAGTAGTTGTACTAGTTGAACTAGTAGATGTAGTAGTTGTTGTTGGGCAATTAGTTGGTAAGTCAATACAGTTTTCACATGTACCAACAGAACATACTCTTACGATAGTTGCTCCCACAGGAAGTTCTACAATATATCCAGCAATTAAACTTGCAGCAGGAACTTGTGTTTCAAAAGGAGAAACATATCCATCTGCATCTGAATATAAATCAAATGGTCCAGCAGAACCGTTAGGTGGGATGTTTATATTTATCTGTATCAACATATCTTAAGGTGTTGTGGTGGTTGTTGTTGTTGTTGTGTTTTCTAACACTATATCTACAGAGTTTACACACTTCTCTGTAGCTTGTATCCTTACAGTGGTTGTGTAATCTGGAACTAATGCGCTTGAGTATCCAGCAACTAAAGATACTTTACTCACGCCTGTTTCAAAAGCAGTGGTGAAGCCATCAATGTCTGAATATAAATCAAACACTGTGGCATCAGTTCCTGCTGTAGTTAATGTTAGTAATACTGTCATGATTATGGGCAGCAATTATTATTGATTGTTGTTATCTGTGCGTTGATATTATTGATTTGTTCTGTGATTGTAGAGATTGCAGCAGTATTTAGTGCAACTTGATTCTTAAGCTCTAAAAGAACTTCATCTATTTTTGATAACGCAACATTGAGTGTATCACAAGCCTCTACCCCTGAACCAGGAAGTGTAGGACCATTATACACAATTGTATTTGAAAGTGCACCAGTAGTTCCACAAGCGTTTGTAGTAGAGTTGCAATTGCAAGTACTATTACATCCACATGGACTATTTAAAACTACACCAGTGCAGCAAGGGTTTACAGGTAGGTATGCCATTTTATTTTGTTTTAAGGTATGTAAATTATATAATATACTCCACGTCCAGGTTGATAGTTCTGGTGTCCTTGTCCACCACCAGTTAGGTTAGTATCACTGATACCTGTTGGGTTATTTGATGTATCATTATTAGGTGATCCAGTAAGTTGAATTTGATATGTATCATCATTAGCTGTACCACCACCTGCTTGTTGTACATAATCTCCAACCACTGTACCATTTCTTGCTGGGAATGTGTGATCATGCCCAGGATCAGTAATAGAGTGTGAGTGTGCAGGAAGTTGTCCTGTACTTAACGCAATACTGTTATTACCATGTGTACTTCCTATTCCATAAGTTGGGTTTGTTAAAGATGGTGCAACAGCTACGTCCATTTGTCCACCACGCATACTTCCATCATTAGTTCCAACTATCACTCTACCTCTTAAATCAGGAGTTCCATTATTACCATTACACAAGTAGATGCGGTCCCAATTACCAATACCTGCTCCAGAAGCATTAAAGTTATCTAAAAAATTACTACCTGCAGCAGCAACAATTGAGAATGGAACCATTCTGTTTGCTATTAGTTGCTCAGTTGGCTGTGTATCTAGATAGTTTTCAATGTACGTATTAATATCTGAAATCTTTACGTACGTAGCATCTACATATGCAATAAAGTTTGTAAGTTGATCAGCTACAGCACACACTTTATATATTACAGCTTGTAATACATCTATTGTACTTGTATCATCACTCACTGTAAGACAATCTACATCATAAGCTGTAGCAGGGTTAGGATCAGGTATTTCAGCCACTGCATCCTCTAAAGCACATAACGCTTTTAGAAGCGCTGTAAGCCAGTTATTTAATGATATAGGGTCACAGTCTGGTAAGTGTTTATCTACACTTGGACATACATCAGAAGGTTGGATTACAGGAATGATTCCTGTTCCATCTAATGTAGAACTTAAAAAAGTTATTAGAGCCTGCTCTACATACGATAGAGAGTCTCCATTTTGTATTCCTAGAACAGGGACATCTACCCCTGTATATTTAACGCACTTATCTGAGGTTATCTCAGTACATCCGTTATAGCAATTTGAGCAATTATTTGACATGGTATTTTATATTTTAACAAGGGTTATCTAATGTATCAGTTAATCCTGCTTGCCAGTATGTCTTACCGTTACAGGACTTATTTCTTTGATCACTTCCTCCAGGTTCTGTTATGTATTCCATTGTGTTAGTATTTACAAATCTTAATTGGTCTACACTAGGATTCCAATGTTCGATTCCTAATTCATCAGCAATGTGATCTATTCTACAAACATAAAACACTGAAGTACAGCCATTTGGTGGACCTGCAAAACCACAGCAAGCTTCTGCAACTGTACAGTTACCAGCAAAAAGTAATCCAATTAATTTTACAGTTCCATTAATTTCTGCATATACAGCAGATCCTGAATCTCCTTGAAGACCTGGATTAAGACAACCAATTTGTTGTGATGTAGGTGTATCATCATCTGGTCTTATCACTGCTATAATATCTTCATACACCCATGTAGGACCTTGTGCACTAGCTGAAACTGGTAGTGTTAGACCTATTGAATTAACTCTTAAATTTCCACAAACACCTTCACCTCTAGCTCCAGAAGTTCTTCCTGATGACCATATTTTTGGATTAGTGGCAAATAAGTTATCTAACTCAAGTGTTGTTGCAAACTGTGGGTTGTCGTTTGGCATTATAGTATCTAGACCAATAGGTTGCCAAGACTTGTTATCAATTACAGTTTGTTGTACAGAAAATAAAGCAGCATCTACTTTGTTAGTGATTCCTGAAGATTGGTAATATGTTGGAGCATATCTTACACTTCTTCCAACAATATTTTCTGGAGAAATGTAACCTGTTTGTCCTTCAGTGGCTTGGTATACATTGTTTACTGGATCATAATCATTTGTTATATCAGCAGGATTTGATAAATTCCTATCACTTGTAAAGTTAGGATTTTCTATAGTTACATGATTATTAGTTAGACCTAGTAATACTCCTGTTGCTGTATCTTTTACGATTGTACCTAATGTACCTACTCCAGGCCATCCTCTGTCTGAACTCATAGTTACACCTGATTTAAGTGGTCTAGTAAACTGTCTGTTTGTAAATTGACCAGAGCTAGCACCACTCCATCCCCCACAAGTTGTACATCCTAATTGATATGCTCGTGATGCTTCAATTACATCTATTTTAATCACTTGATCACCTATAGTGATTTCAGATGGAAGAATTTCTTCAGGAGATAAGTCTTCAATAGGTTTCTTCTGAGTTACACTACATACAATAGCAGATTCTCCAGTGGCTATACCTCCAGAAACTTTTTCTCCTAAACCTACTGAATTAAGATTAGGGTTAGCTTTTACTATCTCCTTTATCTTATCTTTTATTTCTTGTGTTAATTCTAGTGACATATTCTATTAGTTTTATACTGGTGTTTCTGCTTCAAACCACGTCCATATTGTATTTACACCTGCAGATATTGTAGTGGTTGTAGTTGTTGTTGGTGGTGGATCAAATGATGTAATACCATCGCTTATTCTGCACTCTGGTCTACTTCCTGAATCTAGAGCTGTACCTGGATTAGGTTGCTCAGGAACAATTTCCCAAACTGATGCAACAGTATTGTATCTATAGAAAACTCCTGAAGACACATCAGATGTATATATATAATTTCCAATCATTGTTAAATCTCCACTAGTAAGATATGACCCATTACTAAGCAGGGGAGTGCTGATGGATCCATCTAATGTTCCTGTATTATAGTCGTATTGATATATTCTACGACTAGTTCCTTGAAGTTGATGATACAATACTTTATTTGGAGTAACTCCATCTGGTTTGTATGTAATTAAACAATCTCCCTGAGCACTGCTTTCAACTATAAATTTTTGAGTAACTGATAAGACGGTAGAACCTTCAATAATTTCTACTTCTAAAACTCTATTAAACCCATAAAGATATACAAATTTAGTATCATTAATTGAATCTGTACCCGCTTTAAGTCCTGACCACTCAGAAGGCCATGTATATAATATACCCTCCCACTGAATATTTTCAGGAACACCTGTTGAACTTAAATCATATGTGTATCTTGTAAATGCATACTCAGTGTTAGCTAGAGTTATATTAATATAGTTTTCACTAATAGAAATCCCCTCGAACTGAAAGTTAGTTCCTGCAGGGAATATAAGTTGTTCTGTAATTCCTGTAATAGGACTGTATGCAAACACATCAGAGTAATAAGGTTCACCAGGATAACATGCTCCTGGATTGCTAGCGCAATCTTGTCTAATAGTAGCATAAATTAGAGTACAATCTAGAGGTGGTTGAGTACATCCTAAACTCCAAGGGCCACCATATCCTTGATTTGTTCCTACAAATGTTAATATTGTAAAGTCTTCAGAACCTGTCACTACAACTTCTACACTGCCTGAAGTTGCTAGTGTAGCAGCATCAATATCTGTAATTAACTCATTACCATTCTGAACAGTTGCTCTACATCCTTCAACAATTGATATTGTAGTTGATGCTACATTCGTAGTAAATCTAAAGTCATCACTTGTATTAAGAATAGCTGTTCTTAATGGAATGTTGTTAACTGGAACAGGGAACTCTAGTGTATAACTAAATGCTGGATTATCTAATGTTGCACCACTGGTGTTTCCATGCATCCTTTGAGTTGTCCCCGCTATTGTAATTCCACAATTGGTTGTAAACGCATCATAGAAAGGTGATATTAAACCTCCTATAATATTACTAGAAGCTATCACACTCATACCAGAGTATGTAAATGTAATAGGTCCTATGTAGTTACTACCATTAGATGCTACTAGTATTGGTAGTGCAGTTGGTGTACAATCATCAATTTCATCTTGACTTAAGATTTCAACATTTGCACAACCAGTTGATGTATGTATCCAAACAGTATCATCGGCCACTGTAGTTGCTAGTGTAGCAGCATAGTTTGGTGTTTGACTGATATTATATACCTCAAGTGTTTCTGGTTGAATCACTTGCAATAATCCATTTACACCCCACATAGGCATAGCTTTATTTGGATTAGTCCATGCATTGGTAAACTCAGGAACTCCTACAGACTGTAGACGAATTATAGGTTTAGAGAATGATATATTTCCCCATTCATTAGTTGAACCTACAGGTGGTAATCCTACATACTCTTTTATGTAATTTCCAATAAATGCTGGAAATATGTCTTCATAATATCTGGCAGAGAGAATTACATTATTGTTGTTGGTGATGAACATTCCTGTAAGCTCTGTTACAGTTCCATAGGATTGCCCAAAGTAAACTTTTTGTTTTGTTATTGTGTTAGACTCATTTAATGTAATATTACCAGCTGTAGATATATCCCATGAGTAAACGCCCATGCTATTTTCACCATCATTTTTTGCACCAAAACCTGCAAGTAATATGTTGTTATCACCAGTTACAGCTATTGCAGTTATTTCAGTTCCCCATATACCGCTTTCAAAAAGACCTCCTACATTAACAGTTATCTCTCTAACGTAAGATAGGGTTGGTGTAGCACCAGATGTGTTTATATCCCATTCTCTGATATACATTATATCATCAGAAGTATCGTCATTGCCTTCTATTAAAACACTAGTCATCCACAATTTATCTCCTGTAGAGCATATAGGTCTGTTAATACCTGTGGTGGCTGTAAAGTCATTAGGTACTAGCACAGCAGTTGATGAGTTAGTGTCAAAATCATATACAGCTATTTGTCCAGGATTACCACCATAAGTTGACCAAGTACAAGGTGCTACACCTGGATAAGCTGTAGTGGTTGTTGTAGTTGGTTCAGCTGTTGTTGTTGTAGTTGTTGTAACAGGACAAATAATAGTTCCAGTAAAGTCGCAGTTTGGTATAGCACAAGAATAAATATCTGTCGTAGATGGAGTACATAACGCATTTAAATCATCTAGTCTAACAGTGATTGTTCCATCAGGTGCTGTAGTCTCATATCCAGCCAATAGAGCTGCTCTACTAACACCACTGTCAAATGGTGTAGTGAACCCATTAACATTAGAATACAGATCAAATGGACCTGTTTCTGTACCTGCTAAACTTAACGTTATTAATATTGTCATTTCCTTTACTTACTTTATAGGTTATAACCTAGTTGATTTAATCCATTCTTTATATTATCAAACCATTCATTTTGCTGTGGATAAGTTGGAACATTTCTAACATAAACAATTCTTGTTGGTTCACCATTTGATTCTGCTACCAGAAGTTGTTCATTTGTGTAAGCATACATTTCATTTTGAAAATCTGCTCCACTTTCTAGTCCAGTAGAAAGTTTTTCATATTGCTCTCTATCACTACCACCACTCACTGTGTAGAATATACCTCTATATATTGTATTATTTCCTGCAGCTGTTTCTAAATTAGATATAGTAGTTTTTACAAAAGCTACATCATCTGTAATGGTTGGATCTGTCACAGTTTGTCTATTAGCCCAATCACTGTTTACTGAACCAGTATAAAACACACTAGAATCTCCAAAAGATTGAAATATAATATTATCTGCTCCCTCAAACTTTCCTCCAGGAGACATATCTATAGGTAGTGCATTATTGCGACCTGCATTAACTAAATATTTTATTTGATGTTCACCTTGATCCATTGAATAGATTAAATGAGAGTCAAATTCATCTGATCCATTTGTTGCAGGATCTGTATTACCTTCACCTTGAGTTAATCCTGTTGCATAATAATCCTGTAAAAGGTTTCTAAGATTACCTTCAGTATTATAGTCTGTAGTTTTTGCTGAAGAGCTAAGTGTAAATGTTAATATATCACCAGTACTTGTTGTTAGAGAGTTATTAACTTGTACTAAGTTTCCGTTAAAACCAACTATTGTTGTACCTGAAGGAACTCCTGAACCAGTCACTTCCATTCCTACTACTAAAAAGAATTTACTATTAGGAGCTTCACCACTTGGATCATCAATATATAATAAATTACTTTGTGTTGTTCCTGAAATTAGTGAAAATTGTGTATCTGACCCCTGATATGCGTCAAACTTGCTTACAACAACAGGAATACTGGATATCTCTGCAATTCTTTTTGCATCATAGTAAAATGATGCACTTGTATCTACAGTAAATGCTAAATATGTATTTGGGTTCCAGGTTTCAGTTATTACTTCAAAACATCCTTCCACTCTACAATCTGGATAGATGGTAGTAGTACTTGTAGTTGTTGATGATGTACTTGTAGTAGTTGTACTAGAAGTACTTGTAGTGGTAGTGGTTGGGTTTGGTACAACATCAACACAACATGTAGTGATTTCACATACAGTTGGTTCATTACATCTGCTAACACATCCAGACGTTAAACGAATCACTTTACCAGCAATATCGTCAACAGAACAATGCCCTGCATAATGAGGGTTACAATACTTAAAAGTAAGAATACGCTTGTAAGCTATAAGTTGCATGATGGTAGTAGCAGGAATACTGTTCCCTAACATAAATACAACATTGTTGTACATGTCATTACCAAGCTCTGCAAGCTTACAGTCGATCTTTTTAAGTAAATCAGGTATCTTGTGACAGTCCTGACAATTTGTTAATCTAGGTGTTAACATAATTAAATGTGATGTTTATACTCCTTTTTTATTACCGTTACAATGAGCACATAGACCGTTTGTTAACTGACATCCACATCCCACATTTGCACCACAATTTGCACACTGAGCCATTTTATTTAAAGTTTATTATATAGTTGTTTCCAGAACAACCACAGTTGGATTTTAAAAACTTGTCAAGCATATTGCTTGCTTGATTATATAATTTAAGAGCTTCTTGCTCAGCACAGTTGTTTGCTGCAGCAATAGCTCCTTGTATAAAAAAGTTGATTGTGTTCAAATTTACACTGGCTTGAGTTTTAAGAGCACTATCGCACTCCATCATATCAAGACTTAAAAACGCATTGTCAAACTTCTCCTGTAGCTTGTCAGTGCGTAGAATTGTTCTCTCAACATAGTTTGCATATGCTGGAGCAATAGAATATTTTAAATGATAAATACCGTCAGGTAACGATTGTTTGCAGCCAGCTTCAGTTATACCTAAAGTGTCAGATGCAAATATGTTTGTCTCTAACGGTAGAAAGGGTAATATTTTTGTACCAAAATTCGGTACTTCTATTTCAATTGTTGGTGCTGATACAATTGGTGGACTATCTGGATAGATAGACGCATCTGTAACAGCAAGCAAAAGAGTACTATAGCTAGGAGGAACTATGATGTCTAATTGTAAAGTGGCTGCCATTTTATTGTTTTAAAAAAAATGCCAGAGGATATGAGTGTTAATCCTCTCACCTCTGGCATAGGTTTATGTTAAAATTCTATCCCTACTACTAGCTCTAATTATGGAGCAGTTGTAGTAGTTGTAGTTGTGATACAAGTGTTGTCAGAAACAACAGCACCTAAAGCAGCTACTAATACAGTCTCAACCGCAGCACCGATACCACTTACATCAGCATTAGGAGCAGCAATGATTACAGTTGAATCTTGGTGAATATAATCTCCCCACTGGTAAGCAGATTTATCATATTCGTTGAATCTGATGTAGTAACTATCATAAGTTGTTCCATCAGTCACATAAGAC
>Ga0222718_10001147_pt1 | contig 26377 bp, 22 predicted proteins | sample C33_27DmetaG_FD_165045 | JGI IMG/M metagenome (GOLD analysis project Ga0222718, IMG submission 165045) | Estuarine water microbial communities from San Francisco Bay, California, United States - C33_27D | ecosystem: Environmental > Aquatic > Marine > Unclassified | place: USA: California...
CCTTCATACCTGAACGAAGCGGGTATCGAGTGGTGCCCAAAGTGGGGTAGGGTCCCACACTTCATCGCATGAACAAGGTTTTCAACGTTGTCGCAAGAACCACCGACTCCCGTTCTCTTATCCAATCTTCATCGCGTCTGGTTTAAAGTCGAAGATGCATGCGCCGGTGCTGCTGCGCTTCTCATCGCTGCGGCGATGGTTTTAACTGTAGCGGAAGTGCTCAGCCGCAGACTCTTGAATGCACCACTTCCTGGAATCATCGACACCTTCAATTTAGGCATGGCGGCAATCGCTTTTCTCGGTGCTTCGCAATGCCAGCGCATGAGTGGCCATGTCCGGATGGAAATGGTTGTTCGTCGTCTCTCGGGTCGGACTCTGTGGTGTGTCGAGTCGTTTACAACATTGCTAGCTCTTGGATTCATATGTGCCGTCGGGGTTGCGAGCGCTGAAGGCGTGGTTCGCGCCTATCGTGTTGGCGATGCGACAATGGATTTATTGCTGCCGGTGTGGCCGGCTAAAGCGCTGGTCACTCTTGCGTTGATGGTGCTGGCAGTACGTCTCACGTTGCAGTTCTTTGATTCCTTGCGTCTGGCCATTACGCCTGAGGCAGTGCCAGTTGCAGCGTTGCGGGTGGCTACGGTGGAAGAACTCGCACGCGAGGAAATTGAAGAGGTGATCGGCACCGTCGAACCAGAGGATGTGGATCGTGGGGACGGCGCATGAGTGTTGACCCGGTCTTCGCTGGAGTAATTGCAGTCCTCATTTTGGTGACGCTGGTTGTGGCCGGTATGCGTGTCGCGTGGGCGGCGGGGTTTGTCGGTTTGGGCGGTTTAGTCGCCATGCGGGGCTGGGACCCAGCAGTGGGACTTGCTGGGTTGCTGACCTATGCAGAAACAGCGCGATACTCGTTGTCGGTTCTTCCCATGTTCATTTTGATTGGTCTCCTTGCGTTTCATGCTGGGCTAACGCAACGGGCGTTCGCGGCGGCGCGGGCGTGGGCGGGGCGATTGCCCGGTGGCTTAGCGGTCGCAACTGTGTTTGCGACGGCTGGTTTTGCTGCCGTGTCTGGAGCGAGTACCGCGACAGCTGCTGTCTTTACGCGGGTGTCAGTGCCCGAGATGTTGAAAGCAGGGTATGACCCGCGTTTGGCCGCCGGTGTTGTCGCTGCCGGAGGCACGCTCGCCTCGTTGATTCCACCGAGCGCGATTCTTGTTCTCTACGGGATCATCGTTGAAGAGTCTGTCGGTGCCCTGTTACTCGCTGGTTTTGTGCCCGGAGTTCTTTCTGCCATTCTTTATGCGGGCTTCATTGTTTTGCGCGTCAAGATGACCCCAGAGCTTGGCCCGGCGACGACAGAGGCTGTTCCCATGCTCGAAAAGTTCAGAGCGTTAGGTAGCGCTTGGGGCATTCTCGCAGTGATCGGCGTGGTCATTGTCGGATTGTATACGGGGTGGATGACCCCGACAGAAGTCGGCGGTGTCGGCGCCGCCCTTGTGCTGATCATGGCGCTTTCAAATCGCCACACCCACAAGAAGAAAATCATCGAAGCTTTTATTGATACCGCCAGATTGACGGCCATGGTTCTAGCCATCGTGTGGTGTGTCTTGGTCTTCGTCAGGTTTCTCGGGTTCACTGGGTTGCCCGGAATGCTCGCTGACTGGATTGGCAACCTTGACGTGCCACGCTTGGTTATTCTGCTTGCGATCTTGGCCACCTACATGATTCTCGGCATGTTTCTCGATGGACTCGGCATGTTGTTGCTGACCATGCCGGTGGTTTATCCGGTGATCATATCCCTTGGTTACGATCCTATTTGGTTCGGTATTCTCGTGGTGAAGATGATTGAGATTGGTCTTGTGACTCCGCCCATCGGCCTCAATTGTTTCATTGTAAACGGGGTTAGGCCGGACATCAGTCTAGAGACTGTATTCCGCGGTGTTGGTCCTTTTGTGATCATGGATTTGCTCACGGTTGGTATCTTGATCGCGTGGCCTGACATCGTATTGTGGCTGCCACGCACGATGAACATGGGCGGCTATTAAAACGCGCCCAACGACTTATAGGCCCATTAGAGCAATGAGATTCGTTTCATACGAATACAATGAAGGCGTTAAGGTCGGCGCTTTAATCGACAACGGCATTATTGATTTATCGGATGCAGGACCCAGCCTTAAAGCGATCCTCGCGATCGGTCCGCTCGACAATTTGATTAAGGTGGCGGAGCGACGTTCGCCAACAGTTGACCTTGACCACGTGGTTCTGCATCAGGTGGTTCCCGACACGGGCCGAATCATATGTGTTGGAAAGAACTACAAAGACCATGCAAAAGAAATGGGCGGCGACGTGCCCTCCAACCCAAACCTGTTTACGCGCACATCACAATCTTTGGTGGGGCACCAACAGTCCGTGATTATGCCTAAGGCGTCTGAACAATATGATTTCGAGGGTGAGCTCGCAGTCATTATGGGGCGTGGTGGGCGGCATATTCCAGTCGAAAAAGCACTAGACTATGTGGCTGGCTATAGCTGTTTCCTAGACGGTTCTGTGCGCGATTATCAGAAGCACTCATTCACTGCTGGTAAAAACTTTGATTCTTCTGGCGCGTGCGGGCCGTGGTTGGTCCCTGCCCATGAGATTTCTGACCCGCAAGGGCTGTTGTTGACCACGCGGGTCAACGGTGAGGTCATGCAGCAGGCGTCGACGCAAGAGATGATCTTTTCTATTGCTGACATTATTTCTTACATCTCGGCGTTTACGCACCTTGAGCCCGGCGATGTTTTGGCCACGGGAACACCAGCCGGTGTTGGTGCGGGCAGAACACCGCCCCTCTGGTTAAAGCCCGGTGACCACATAGATGTAGAAATTGAGAAGGTGGGAATGCTGTCTAATTCTGTAAAAGCGGAGACAGACGTCTGACCCCGCGATGGTTGATCAGCGTTTTTGTCGCTGCGGCGCTTTTGGGTCAGACGCAGCGAGGGGCTGCCGATACGCTTGCGGTTTTTATCGGGACAGATGTAGGTGAACTCGATCCACACCACGCGGTGTCATATGCTGATCACCTTGTGGCCAACACGCTGCATCTAGGACTGATCACATACAACGAACGGGGCGAGGTTGTGCCTGGTTTAGCGGACAGCTGGACCATGTCAGCCGATGGTCGGACCTATACATTTACATTAAGGTCAGATGCGGAATGGTCGACCGGATGGCCGATCACGAGTGACGACATCGTGGCCGGGATAGAGCGCGCGCTTAACCCCAACCGACCGAGTCCATTTGTAGAAAAATTATCCATCATCGTTAATGCCGAAGCGTTTCGATCGGGGGGCATGACGCAGAGTGAGGTCTTTGGGGTCACGGCGCCAGACAAGCGCACCGTTGTTTTTACGCTGTCACGCAGGGACGTCGATTTTCTTCACACCCTGAGCCATCCGGTGGCCAAGCCAGCACCTGCTAGTGAGCCAGATGTAATTGCCAACGGGCGCGTTACATCGGGTCGATACCAGGTTGCAGGCCGCCGAGATGAGGGACTAGACCTCGTGCCTCGCGGCGCTGGGCCAAGTTTGAGACTGATACCCGTCGAGTCAGCTGGTCGGCTTTGGTCGGAATCTGATGGTCTTGATGCCTATGTTTCCGCAGCCTTTCCTTTAATAAGCCTGCCTCCAATCGGCAGCCGTGGCCCAGAGGTTCGTCGCGACGGGGGTGACGCTTTGTACGCCTATGCGGTCAACACAACGCGCGCGCCATTGGATACGTTGGAAGCGCGTCATGCCCTCTCCATGGCCATTTACCGACCGGAAGTAATGAGGCGTGTTTCCATTGCAGGCGCCAGCCCAGCCACTCAATTCGTATCACCGTCTGCAATGACGTATCAGCAGTCTTATCGAACTCCTTTCGCGTCCTTAACCCTGGAAGAACGAGAAGCGGTCGCTGCTGCACTCTTATCTGAGCGCGACTATGGGGTCGACAATCGCTTCACGGTCAAACTACGTATCCCAACCGGAGACATTCACTCAGACGTTGCTGATATTGTTTCTGAGATGTGGACCAGGGCGGGCATTGATACGCAGATCGTTGCCGCGCCAATGCCAGTACATTGGAAAGCCCTGGCCGAGGGTGACTTTGACGTTGCTTTTGTCAGCTGGCCTGGGCGTCGCGATACCCCGCGCGACAGCCTTGAACCGTTAACCAGCGCTGGCGGTCCATGGAATTGGTCGCGTTATGATTTCCCTGGGTTTGGCGAACGCCTCGCTCGTGCCGCTGAGAGTGCAAAGTGTGAGGTGCGTGCTGGGCAGTATAGGGAAGCCGAGAAGCCTCTGATCGAAGACCAAGCACTCCTTGCGCTTTTTTTCTACCAGCCCTTGGCATTGGTGTCCCCGTCCGTTGGCGGTTGGCAGACAAACCCGGCAGGCATTCACCCTCTGGACACTCTGTCTCTGAGCTCGGGAAGAGGACGCCCAGATATTGGGCGCCCATCAATTCCAACCCCCATTCCATCAATGGGTGAGGATCGATAATCGCACTGTACTGATACAGGTCACCTCCAGACGTCGGGTCTAGCGCAGGGGCTGTGTGCCCGGTATGGTTCCGTCTACCTTCCTGTTTTGCAGTAAAGCGGACCGCCACTTCATCCATGTGGGCTTATTTCACGCGTCGCCTTTTCATTGCTATCCCCACCCTTTGGGTGGTGATTACGGTAGCGTTCTTTCTGATGCGCCTGGCGCCCGGCGGACCCTTTGACCAGGAAGCGCCCCTGCCGCCTGAAATCATGGCCAACCTAAAAGCAGCCTATGGGCTCGATCAGCCGTTGTGGTGGCAATACGTCAACTACCTCGGAAATCTTCTGCAGGGCGATTTCGGACCTTCATTTAAGTACAAAGACTTCTCGGTGACAGAGCTCATCGGACAAGGATTTCCTGTAAGCATCCAGAATGGTGCTGCGGCTTTGTTTCTCGCTGTTCTCGTCGGAATTCCTTTAGGGGCGATGGCGGCCTTAAAACAAAACAGTGGCGCAGATCACGCTGCGATGACGGTGGCCATGACCGGAATCGTCATTCCCAATTTCGTCGTCGGCCCGTTGTTGGCACTCATATTTGGTATCTGGTTGCGTGAGACTATGTTCGCCCTCCCTGTCGCGGGGTGGAATAACGGCGCTTTGCCCAACCGCATACTCCCAGTGATTTGTTTGGCCTTACCGTTCATCGCCTACATCGCCCGCATAACCCGTGCCAGTCTGATCGAAACGTTGCGCACCAACTATGTCCGTACAGCGCGGGCGAAAGGGTTACCGTTTCGCATGGTCGTGCTCCGACATGCATTTAAGAGCGCGATGATTCCTGTCGTCACCTACCTTGGCCCTGCCACAGTGTTTCTGCTGACGGGATCTATGGTGATTGAGACCATTTTTGGCTTACCAGGAATTGGCCGCTACTTTGTCCAAGGCGCGTTAAATCGTGATTATACTTTGGTTATGGGGGTAACCATTCTCGCCGCGTCTCTAGTTATCCTCCTCAACCTCTTCGTCGATTTAGCGTACGCCTGGTTAGATCCTAAGGTGCGCTATGAGTGATGCGCATATGAGTGAAGGAAGGTCGGGCGCGAACTTAAGCGTTCCTAACGCAGATGCCCTTGATAAAGCGGCAGATGTTGAAGGCCGGAGTTTGTGGCAAGACGCGTTTCGTCGGCTTCAGACAAATCGTGCGGCAATGGTCAGTGCGATTGTTCTCATCGTTATGGCATTTGTCTGTTTTGTCGGTCCTGTCTTGGTGCCTTGGTCATACGAAGAAATTGACTGGGATATTTTAGAGGCCGCGCCGCCAAACTTTGATACAGGCCATTATCTCGGAACAGATTCCTTAGGTCGCGACTTATTGGCGCGCATTCTGCAAGGCGGCCAGGTGTCTTTCCTGGTTGGCATTCTCGCGACGTCAGTGGCCTTGGTGGTTGGGGTGACAGTGGGCGCTACAGCAGGCTTTATGGGAGGGCGTGTAGACCAAATTCTCATGCGTTTTGTCGACGTGATGTATGCGGTTCCGCTGATGTTTTTCATCATTATTCTTATGGTCGTGTTCGGGCGGAATTTTTATCTGATGTTTTTGGCGATTGGCTTTGTCGAATGGTTAACCATGTCGCGCATTGTGCGTGGCCAAACGCTGACCCTTAAGAACAAAGAATTTATCGAAGCGGCACGGGCGTCTGGTGGGTCCACGGCAGGTATTATCGCGCGTCACATCATACCCAATGTCTTAGGCGTGGTTATCGTCTACGTCACGCTGACCATTCCGCAAGTGATCTTGCTTGAGAGTTTTCTGAGTTTCCTTGGTTTGGGCGTGCAGCCGCCGATGACAAGTTGGGGCGCACTGATTGCTGAAGGGGCCCAAGAAATGGAAATCACGCCGCGCACCTTGATTCTGCCAGCTGTCTGTCTATCAACAACGTTGTTTTGTTTTAATTTTCTTGGTGACGGTCTACGCGATGCACTCGACCCGAAAGATCGTTAACGCCCATGACTTCTGTGCTTGAAATAGAGAACCTGTCTGTTTCCTTCACGACACCTGACGGTGACGTTGAGGCGGTAACAGACGTGTCGTTGTCCGTTGGTGCTGGAGAATGCTTGGGTCTTGTTGGTGAATCGGGCTCGGGCAAAAGCCAGACTTTCATGGCTGCCATGGGATTGCTGGCCGAGAACGGCACCGCCAGCGGTCATATTCGTCTCGATGGCATCGACCTTCTTTCTGCGGATGAAAAAAAACTAAACACCGTCCGTGGCGACCGGATTGCGATGATTTTTCAAGACCCGATGACTTCTCTCACGCCCCATATGAAGGTTGGCCGGCAACTCGCCGAGGTAATCATTGAACATCAGGGCGTGGATAAAGAGACAGGTCGTCGTCGAGCTTTGGATATGCTTGATCGTGTGCATATTCCTGAGGCCGAACGCAGACTCGATATGTATCCGCACGAACTGTCCGGTGGGTTACGTCAGAGAGTGATGATTGCAATGGCCTTGATGTGTGAGCCCGAGGTCATCATTGCTGACGAACCAACGACGGCCCTCGACGTCACGGTACAAGCGCAAATTCTGGACCTTCTTATGGAAGTGAAAGTAAACCTTGGTGCCGCCATTGTGTTGATCACCCATGACCTAGGTGTGATTGCTGGTCTGGCGGATCGTGTCGCTGTCATGTACGCCGGACGTATCGTTGAACAAGGCTCTGTGGCCGACACCTTTGCGTCCCCAGTTCATCCATACACGCAGGGACTTCTTGCCTGCACGCCACGTCTTGATGTTGAAACAGAGGCGTTAGAAACCATTTCCGGACAGCCGCCAAACCTTCAAAGTCTGCCGACGGGGTGTAGCTTCCATCCACGTTGTCCCCATGTTTTTGAACGCTGTCAGGCAGAACGACCTCTCCTTGAGAGAACACCCAGTGGGCAATCCAAGGCGTGTTTTTTTAATGCGGCGGAGGCGGCCGAATGAGCGATCCATTCCTTCAGGTCCGCGATCTCAAAGTTCATTTTCCGGTTCGAACTGGAGGAGTTCTCGTTGGCCAGTACACCCCGTTGAAGGCGGTCGATGGCGTAACGTTTGACTTGAATCCGGGAGAAACGTTAGGGGTCGTCGGCGAATCCGGGTGCGGTAAGTCAACACTGGGCCGAGCGGTTCTGCAACTCATCGGTGCGACTGATGGATTTGTGTCGTGGCTCGGAACCGATTTGACGTCTCTCAACAAGAAAGAGCTGATTGCGGCGCGTGAAAACCTGCAGATCGTTTTTCAAGATCCACTTGCCAGCCTAGATCCGCGGATGACGGCAGGCGATATCATCGACGAACCCTTACGTAATTATCGGCCAACGCTGACCAAGGCGGATCGTCGTAAAATGGTTGAAGAGATGATGGAGCGTGTTGGTTTATTGCCTCGCATGATCAATCGTTATCCACACGAGTTTTCAGGCGGTCAATGTCAGCGCATAGGCATTGCGCGGGCGATGATCTTGCGGCCGAAACTGGTGATCTGTGATGAGCCGGTTTCAGCCCTAGACGTTTCTATTCAGGCCCAAGTCGTCAACTTGCTTATGGATCTACAACGGGACTTTGGGTTGGCATTGCTGTTTATCAGTCATGATTTGGCGATCGTCCGGCATATCAGCCATCGTGTCTTGGTCTTATATCTCGGAAAAGTGATGGAATTGGCTGATAAGTCCGCCCTCTATGCCACGCCTAGACATCCATATACGCAGGCGCTTCTATCTGCTGTGCCCATTCCAGACCCAACAAAAGAGCGCAACAAAGACCGTATACTTTTGACTGGTGACTTGCCGTCTCCGCTCAACCCACCGTCCGGATGTGTTTTCCGTACCCGCTGCCCACGCGCTACGAGTGTTTGTGCAGAGACAGCACCGGTGCTGGAAAGTGCGGGAGAGGGACAAGAAGTTGCGTGTCATCACTGGCGCGACTAAGTCGCATTTAGCAAAAGAGTTTCTTATGCCAGATCCCGAAGAGTCCTATTACCGTGTTCACGTCTTCTGCTGCACCAACGTTCGTCCAGAGGGTCATCCTCGAGGATCGTGCGCCCGCAGCAATTCCGTCGCTCTACGGGACTACATGAAGAAAAAAGCCAAAACGATGGACATCGGACGAGTCCGAATCAATGCATCTGGGTGCCTTGATCGTTGTGAGTTAGGACCTGCGATGGTCGTTTATCCCGAGGGCATTTGGTATCGCTATGAAAGCGAAACTGACATTGATGAAATTTTGGAGAGTCACGTAGAGGGTGGACGTGTCGTCGAGCGCCTCAAACTAAACACCGAAGATGGTCCTAAGTAGAGCGGTCCCTACGCTTCAGTCGGGAATAGAGCACGCCCTTTGCGCCCGTAGGCTTCACGTGCCATTGCCATAAGGTCTATCGGTCCTTCCATCAGATGAAAAAAGCGCCACCCTTCAGGCTTCTTCCGCAATAAGGCTGTAACACGAACATCTGCCGCAATCGGCTTGCTTGGCACGTCTTTCGGCTCTGCCATCGTCGCGACCCACCGCATGTCGTAGGTCGCAAGTGCCAGTCCTTCATCGATCTCGCGGACAAAATGATTGGCTGTGCGGCTTTTGAGTTTCTCCATAACCACCCGTGATTTTGACCAATAGGCGTCAATAGCGTCCCAACCAACCAAAGGGTCATGTGCTTCTTCCGGCATCAGGAGGGGCGCGGGGTCGTCCGCATCCCATAGAGCCTTTTTGCCGGCAAAATCCATCGACTCTGAGTATCCGACATAGAGTGTGATTAGATAAGTAATCTCTGTCTGTAGGGATGTCATGCCGACCCCGCGCGTGGCCGAATGGCATCTAACCCTTCAGCAGCAACAGCTTCATAAAAATCCCGCAACTCCAACAAGGGGGCCAGCGGCGCTTCGGCGTAGTGGAATAAGCGCCATTCATCATTTCTCCTGCGCCAAAGGGCTGTCACACGACAGGTGCCGCCGATTGGCCCACGATTGTCAGAGAACATCCACGCCAAGGAATAGAAGGCCATTCCAGTGTCTTCTGAAAGGCGTCGATATATCGGACTTTCTGGCCGATGTCGGATGTCACCGAACAGGTAGCAAACAGTTTTGACGTAGTCGGTCACCGCGCTTATGCCTATCAGCGGTTCGATTCGCTCGGCAGGGAGGTACGTGGCCTGATCATCAACGTCGTCCCAAAGGTTGAGGACGCGTGCGCTTTTTCTTTCGGACCAAGCCCCTGTCCACGCCGTGACGGCTGCTTCAACTGGGGACGTATCACCGCTCACGGGACCAGCTCAATCTCATCGTAATTAAGCACTGTTAGGTCTTGCCGAAAGTTTTTAACCCGTGGTCCAAGGGCTTTAAACATAATGACCTCATGCATCCAGATCGCTGGCGCATCGTCGTGGTAGATCGCCATCACTTCTTCTGTAAGACGGCGACGATCTTCTAAGTCGGACGTCGCAAAAGCCGTTCGAATTTTTTCTGTTAAATCTTCATTGCAGTACCAAGGGGTGCGCTGAATGCAGGAGTGAAGACGGGCAGGGCGTAGCGCGTCGGTGGTGCGTTCCGCCGAATAATTCATGCCAAACGCTTCGCCACGCCACTCTCCTTCCTGAATGCCGCGAATCAATTGCTGTACCGGCATTGTTCTTAAGGTCATCACCACGCCCACGTTCAACAAGTCCGCCGCGACTTGCTGATAAGCTGGAGCCAAAGACGCGCCTCCACCGATAGTCACTTGAGCTGTAAATGAAAAGCCATCTGGATAACCGGCTTCGGCAAGAAGCGCCCGAGCTCTGTCAGGATCAAATGGATACGGCGAAACCGATGGGTTGTGGCCAAAGGCAGCCTCGGTCGTGGGTTGGCTCGATGCTTTTGTTAGGCCGCCGAACAACGCCTCAATATAGGCGTCCTTGTTCACGGCGTAGTTTAAGGCTTGGCGCACACGCTTATCTTGGATGGGGTGATCATCCGCGGTTTTTGTAAGAATGAAACTGATGCCGAGGACACTAATGGTTGTTCCAATGTCACCTCGACCGCCGCCAGATTCGACAGCCAATATATTGTCGCGACTCATGGCTACGGCGATGTCGAGACGATCGGATAACATGGCTTGGACGCGTGACGACGTATCCGGTAGCGCAAAAATATGTAGGCCGTCGACCTTCGGCGGGCGCCACCCTGCCCGATGAGCATCCAGCGTCGCTTTAGCTTCGCTCCATTCGACCAACTTAAATGGGCCGGTGCCGACAGGCTCCACGGCGAAACCTTCACGGCCGAGGCGTTGCCATTGCCCCGGTTCCACAATCATCAGAGCTTCAGTCAGGGCTGGTAGCAAGGGTGCCGCAACACCTGTATGAATTAACACGGTGTGTTCGTCCAAAGCTTCTGCCCGTTCTATCGCGCCGAGGTCGCGCGCAATCGGCTCAACGCGTGCTTCATCACTTCTCAAATATTCGACTGCAAAGACCACCGCATCGGCGGTAAAAGGGACACCGTTATGAAAAAGCACGTTGCGACGGAGATTGAACTTCCATGTGAGGTCATCAACACGCTCCCAGCTCGTTGCTAAGCGGGGTTGCACATCGCCATCCTCAGTTACAAAGGTGAGGCCTTCGAACATGGCGCGATACGTGTATATGGTCGGGACGCCTGTTCCGCGATACGGGTTACCAAGGGCTGGCGGCAGGCTCACGACGCCAAGGCGCAGAATTTTTGAGTCTGACGATGTAGAAGCATCTGAAGTTGATGAACTCTGTGTTTGAACGACCGTTGGCTCTGTAGATCCAAACAGCCAGACACCGCCAAAAATAAGACCAGCTCCGAAGACGATGAGCGTTATGAGTCGAGACACGCGGGTCACCTTTTCATCTTGGGGGACTGATCACAGCCTAGACGCAGTTACCATGTTAAGGGCAATTTTTTCGCTCATATTCTAGAACTGCTGCCGCACCTTGTAACTCTGCCACAAGCGTCGAACAGTGCGGCAGTTGAGCCGCCTCGGTCTTCAATATCGCTTTAAAGGCTCTCGCTTTAATCTTATTCGCATCTACCGTATCTGCGGCGCCTTCAAGTTTTGCAGCGTCTATCACGATATCAATGAGCCGTTCTGCCGCGTGAAGGCGTCCCCATAGGTAGTCGTTCTCGCGATAGGCGCGACTAAAAAAAGCACCAAAATGATTGAACTGTTGCCCCTTAAGGCATGCCTCCGTGCCGCCAGGCCGCAACGTCTGGGCGTCATCTGGGCTTACACGATCAACACGAATTTCGTTGAATTCATCCAGGTCACGCCAGTTGGTAACGGAAAAGGTCAACACATCCCACGCCGCAAATCCGACGTAAGCTTCAAGAATCTCTTTACGAACTGCGACAGGTAAATCCGTGGTGAGGTTGGCAAGAACGGTTTCCGCACGAGCCGCATGAGACTCAAAATCAAGCACGGCCGCAAGTTCGGAAATTGCGGTGTCCAATTGCCCTTTATCTTGTGCCTCCTCAACCAAAACTTTGATTTTATCAGCCGTTCGCAAGGGAATATTTTGCTGTGCCTTGTCGAGAGGGGTCATGAGATCAAGGTTGTCGTATAGACCAGCTTTCAAGTGATCGAGATTGGCCGCGGTGACGTCTTCTAGCTCGGCCTTCCCCAGTCGGGAGTAAAGTTGATTCACCGCACGAATGGCAAACCTTAGTCGGCGTTGTCTAAACCCTGCATCGAAGGCTAAGAGAAAACCAACCCAACGGGGTGTAGATTCTTCATCAGGTACTGACTCCAGTGGGGCCATATCTGCCCCGATCCCATTTTCTTGGGCCCACTCACGGATCAACGCTTCGATGGCCTCTCGCTCGGGTTGTGACTGTCCATACCCACAAAGAGACAGCAACAGCGCGACCACACCGTCCAAGACGCTAGAAACCTTGAGACGCAGATACCCTTCGTAAGCGAAACCCGTTTCTTCCCGGGCCTTGGCATTTGCGGCCAACCTAAGTCGACCAATAGTTGGTCCATCCACGGGCTTATCTAGCTCATCCCCTGATACCGCTCTAACAATGGCGGTGATGTGTAGTCGCGACGCATCGATGACAGTTTGCAATCGTCGCACTTCCTCGTTGTAGGAATTAACCCAGGCCAAATCTTCATGGATGGGTTCGTTGCGTGGAATATCCGACAGGGCCCCCTTCAAGGTTTTGAAGAAACCTGGCACTCGTCCCCAATTGTCATTGCGCGGCCCGCGCGGATGGGGATCAATATAAAGGAGCCGTCGGTCAACTTGTCGATAGGCTGGTCGTCCGGTAATCGCACCGATGGCCTGAGCAAAAGGCTTGTTGACTAAGACGCTGCCGTCGACAAACGCCGCGTCAGCCGGGTTTAGAGACTTGGTTAGATAGGGTTTGAAGTTCTTGTAAAGAAAATCGACTCTGCCTTTCCAAACGATGCCCTTTCGGCCAATCAACTTGTCGCATTCTTCCAACTGTGCGGGCGGAAATGTACCAGGGAACGCCGAGGTCGCGCGCGACGCGAAGGCGAGTGCTGGAATATTGTCCCGATCAAAATCAGAGTGCTCAGTACCTGGTGGCCACTGACGATAGTTAAACCGAATGATTTGCCGGTGTTCACGCTCTATCACTTGAGGCGGGTCGTGAATGGGCGTTTCTTTTGTAAAACCAAAGAAGTCGGTGATCGTGACGAATAGATCGAGTGAAAGTCCACCCGGAAGCAGAGAGCGCCCACGGCTTTGAGGGTCACCCATGGCTGCCATGCCGTCGAAAAGAACTTCCGTCAGTTTTGCTCCATCGAAAGGTGGTTTGAACCAGCGTGAGCGGAGGAAAATGGAGAGCTTTTTCTTGAACTCTTTGTCACCGGAGAGAACTTTCCGGAACGACCACATAAAGGCCCATATAAACGGCCGAAACAAAACTTTGTGCCAAGGCTTGGCCTGCACCTGTTCGTTCATGAGTTCTGTAACGTCAGTGTGGGTCAGCCAGAATGATCTAACTGGATCGATTTCCAAATCATGTGCAAGGGCGCGGCCTAAAATGATCCCATTGATCCCGCCTGCCGAAGCTCCTGCAATAATGTCGACGACAACCCGTAAATCTAGATCTGGTTCAAAAGAGGCCAACAGATCGGCGTAGACATCTTCGCTGTCCCGGATATCTTCGCGGTGTGTTGGGTTCTCACTATTGCGGTCGCGTGACGCACGCACCAGTTTGAGAATTTCCTTGGTGACGCCGTGCATGTAGACGGCGAGAGAAACGCCACCGTAGCAAACTAAGGCGAGCCTGAGCTCTTTCTCTTTCACCGTTTCAGCAACCCCGTTGGCGTAGAATGACGCGCTTCAAGTGCGTTGTTTTTAGCTTACACGGAAATGCTTCAGGTCTTGAGTCGGAAGATAAGGGGCCTATTCAGCCGGCGTCCCATCACGAACCACTTCATCTTGCTGCTGGCCCCGCCCAGGGTGTTGCCGCTCAAGTTCCACAAGGTCTGCCGCCACGGCACCGGGGGATCGTGTGCCGTGGGTCATCAGCTGATAGAAAACAGGCACCACCAACAACGTAATGAAGCTTGAAAAGGCCACCCCGGTGAAAATAACAACACCGATAGCTTCGCGACCTTCAGCGCCGGCACCAGATGCCAGCACCAATGGCACAGCACCCATGCACGTCGCGAGCGCTGTCATAACGATGGGGCGCAGGCGAATGGTCGAGGCTTCAATCAATGCTTCACGGAACTCATACCCTGCATCACGTAGTTGGTTGGCAAACTCTACAATCAAAATGCCGTTCTTTGCCGCCAGACCAATGAGCACGATGATCCCGATTTGCGAGTATATGTTGAAGCTGATGCCGAATATCCAAAGACCTGCCAATGCGCCGGAGACCGCGAGAGGCACCGTCATCATGATAACGAACGGGTGGATAAAGCTCTCGAATTGGGCAGCCAAGACCAAAAACACGACGAGCAAAGCAAGGCCAAAAAAAACGTACATGGCCATGCCAGATTCATTGTACTCGCGCGCTTGTCCGTTCCAGCTAATTCGAGCTGCTTCGGGCAGACGCTCTTCTGCGACTTGTTCGAGCCAAGCGATAGCGTCACCTAAGGCATAGCCTGGTGCGGGCGTGCCCATAACAGTGATAGACCGCAAACGGTCGTAGCGATTGCGTGTTCCCGCATCTGAAATTTCTTTTACTTCGATCAGACTAGAGAGTGGAACCAATTCACCGGTTGAGTCGGACCGCACATAAATATTTGTCACATCCGTCGGCGTGCGACGGTCTTCATCACGACCCTGTAAAATGACGTCGTACTCTTCACCCTTATCAACAAACGTCGTGGCGCGCCGGGAGCCCAGCATTACGGCTAGCGTTTGCCCAACCGTGCCGATCGATACGCCAAGATCAGCGGCTCGATTTTGATCGATTTGAATGCGCATCTGGGGCCGTGTCTCATTGTAGTTAGAACGCACCCCAAAGAGCCGAGGGTTTTCTGACATTGCTTCGAGCATGATGTCCCGCCACACGACGAGTTCCTCATAGGTGCTGCCACCGAGAACCATGCTCAAGCCGCCTGCCCATCGGCCCTGACCAAAACCAGGGGCCAGGCTAGGAATAATTTGTGCGCCAGGAATATCACTGAGCAATGGGCGCAACTCTCGAAGGACCTCGAGGACACTTTTGTCACGATCTTCCCAGGGCTGCATGCGGACAATGACGTTACCCATGTTTGTCGCTTGTCCGCTTACCCCCATGCCCATCGGCATAATTTGAAGTACGCGTGCAGCTACGCCGGTTTCGACGTATTCCTTCATAATACGCCGTGTTACTTCTTGTCCTTGGCGATCAGTGTATTCCAACGACGCGCCTTCAGGTGCGCGAACCATAATATTGACGCTGCCGCGATCTTCCCGCGGTGTAAATTCTTGGGGAAGAACAAGGAAAAACCCGACTGCGCTGGCCATAATCCCGAAAAACACAGCAAGAACGGTGTAGGGGTGGTCTAGGCCAATATTCAAAGTGCGGGCATAGAAAGCCTTCATCCATTCAAAGGCGCGCAAGGACCCGCGCGCGAGCATGGTATCGTCCAGCTCGTCCTTCAAAATTTTCGAACACATCATTGGCGTTAACGTCAACGCGACAAACATGGAGCAGGTCACTGCCGCTGCCATGGTAACGGCGAACTCGGTGAACAGACGTCCGACGACACCCTCAGTCAATGTGATGGGCACGAACACGGCGATCAAAACAAGTGTCGTTGCGACGATCGCAACACCAACTTGCCGGGCGCCTCTGAATGCTGCCAACAAGGGGGGCTCGCCCCGTTTGATTCGGCGGTGAATGTTCTCAAGCATGATAATGGCGTCGTCGACGACTAGGCCTATGGCCAAAACAAGAGCCAGCAAGGTGAGGATGTTGAGTGAGTAGCCTAAGGGCCAAAGCACAATAAATGTTGCCGTCAGAGATATTGGTACAGTGACCGCAGGAATGATGACGGCGCGGATGGTGCCGAGAAATACGTAGATTACGGCAATTACCAGGAGTGCCGCGATCCCCATCGCCAAACCAACTTCGCGGAGTGCAGCCGTAATGAAAACAGACGAGTCCTGGTTCACGACGAGACTCATATTGCCTGGAAGGGTCGGCTGAACGCGCCGGATTTCTTCGCGAAGAGCCTGCGCGACGGCCAGCGTGCTCGCGCCGGGGCGTTTTACCACACCGATCCCGACCGAGTTTTTACCATCAGTTCGGAAGCTGGTTGCCGTGTTGGCGGGCCCAATTTCTACTTTTGCAATTTCGCCTAGGCGCACCAGATAGTTGTTGTCACCTCGTGCAATAACCAGCCTTGAGAAGTCTTCTGGTGTATTGAACGACCGTGCTGTGCGGAGATTGAAATCTCGGTTCTCTGACTCTAGTAGGCCAGCGCCGAGTTCAACGTTCTCACGGCGCAGTGCATTCTCAACGTCGACAACTGTCAGGCCACGTGCAGCCATGGCGCGTCGGTCAAACCAGACGCGCAAAGACTTTTTGCGTTCGCCGCCAATCCAAGCGTTTGCAACGCCTTCAATGGATGTAAAACGATCAATGAGATATCGGCTCACATAGTCTGACAACTCAAGGCGGTTCATTTGTGGGCTGGCGATGTTTAGCCACATGATCGGTTGAGCGTCTTGATCCGCCTTACGGATCGTCGGTGGATCTGCATCATTGGGTAAGGATCGGCTCGCGCGGCTTAGAACGTCGCGAAGATCATTTGCAGCGGCGTCAATATCTCGGCCCAACTCAAACTCTACGCTTATCCAGCCCATTGCATCGCGAGCGGACGAGTTAATGGACTTGATGCCTTCTACACCGCTGATCTGGTCCTCGAGCACTTGGACGACTTTGGTTTCAACGATCGCCGCTGAGGCGCCCGGGTAGGTGACATTTATGGATACGATAGGAGATTCGATATCAGGTGCTTCACGGATGGGCAGTTGCAGCATCGCAACAGCGCCAAAGACAACGAGCAGCATACTGAGTACTGTCGCGAAGACCGGGCGTTTGATCGAAAAATCCGAAAGCACCATGGTCTAAATATCCTTATCTCAATCCATTTAGTCTTAGTGGTGTTGAGCCGCTAGCCCTGCGAAGGTTGCGTGGCAGAAGATACCGGCGCGCCGCGAACATCGCTTTCGTTGAGAATGCGAACAGAATTGCCTGACGTAAGAGACGTATTGCCCTCGGTGACGACCAAGTCTCCCAGCTCCAATCCCTCGAGGACTTCCACACTGCCTGGACGGCGACGGCCAATTGTTACCGGCACACGCTCAACACTGTTGTCGTTGCTCACCACAAAGACGTATTGCTGATTTTCGAAGGGGACGAGGGATTCCTCCGCGATCATTAAGCTCTCACGGCGATCTTTAATGAGGTCGACAACCATCAGCATGCCGGGGCGTAATCTACGATCCTCATTGAGTATTTCAGCGCGAATATCCACTGACCGAGTGGTTGGGTTTACCCGCGTGTCGATGGATTTCACCAGTCCTTGAAATAATTCGTCAGGATAGGCGGCGGTGGTTGCCTCAATATCGAGGCCAACGCTAAGCGTTGATAGAAATATTTCTGGGACAGAAAAATCCAATTTTACAACCGACAGATCATCAAGAGTCGTAATCACTGTTCCTGGCGTTACAAGCGCGCCAACGCTTATGCGTCGTGTGCCGAGCCTGCCATCAAAGGGAGCGCGAATTGTGTAGTCTGAAAGGCGGGCCCGGGCTGCAGCAACATTGGCTTCGGCTTTCTTAACCGCAGCTTGTTGTTCATCAAATCGTGCTTCAGACGTGGCATTGGCCCGTGCGAGTCCTGCAATTCTTTCGAACTGTTTGCGCTGTTCTTCCAGGTTGGCCAATTCGACTTGTAGGCGCGCGCGCTCTTCATCTTCATCAAACTGAACCAGCGCCGTGCCTTCCTCGACGGTTCCGCCGTCGCTGAAATTTATTTTCTCAACAATACCCTGGGCACGCGCAGTAACGACGATAGATTCATTTGCTTGCAGAGTGCCAATAGCTTCGAGCCGGTCGGCGAAAATTTCTTGCCGCACGGGCGTGGCAATAACAGCCTGCACGTTTCCGCCAAATCCACGACCACCTGGACGACCCGCTGATTCCCCTGAGCCATCTGGGGCGATAAACGTCGAATATCCAAAGTACAGACCGACCGCTAACGCGACGGCAAAAAGCAGCCAGAAAAGGGGGCGAGACACACTCATTTCTTGGGTCCCAGGTAGTGGCAAGGACGCAAAAGCAGCATAACGTCCTTACAAATCAATGGTTTGTCGAGCTTATACAGGCAAACCCTCCGGGATGCCAAGAAAACGACGTGACAATACGTAACAACGGCCCGTTGTTTTAACTCGGTAAACCCCAGTTTCTGGGGGCCCTTTGAAAACCTTTGGGGTCACATGTCTGTGAAGGCTGCCGCTTCACAGGGCCGACACCCGCCCGCTATGATCACGCCTATGACCCATCAGGTTACCAATACTCGCATCGGGCTGAGAGCACCATCCTCTCTATCTGCCTTTATTATTTTCGCTGTCATTCAATTGTTTATCGGCGTGGTGCCGGTCATGGCACAGCCGAGCCAAGAGGGGTCAAATCCGTTTGGTGTTGGTCGGACCGCGCCTGAACCGGGTCCATTAGAGCCGCGTACCAACCCTTTTGGTGGCACGACGGCGCCAGCAGAGCCTCAATCAAAACCTTTGTTTGTCATGCCGGCACCGGTGAGGGCTGTATTTCGCCAAGTCGCTGATTGGCAACGTCAGATCAATCGGTACTTGGCTAGCCAATTGCAGGCCACCAATGATCAAGGCGGCTTGACCGCAGCTTTCACAGTGATATTGGCAAGCTTCATTTATGGGGTGTTGCATGCTGCCGGTCCTGGCCATGGAAAAATGGTGGTGGCGTCTTATTTTACGGCCAAGGACGCTCCGCTCCGTCGCGGAATTTTAATGGGCAGTGTTATCGCAACAACGCAAGCCGTGGTCGCCATCGTCATGGTGGCTGTGTTGGCCCTTGTCCTCCAGGGCAGTCAGCTCGAGATCATTGACCGGACAGTATTACTCGAAGTGGTTAGCTATGGCCTGATCTTAGCAATCGGGCTTTATATGACCTATGGCGCTCTAACCGGCAAAGCGACATGTGGACACGATCACAGCCACGATCACAGCCACGATCACAGCCACGATCACCATGATCACCAAGGGCACAGTCATGGTCCCGATCCAGCGGCAAAGGAAACCTGGTTGGCCCGAAAGGCTGGGCGATGGCTTGGCATACGAGGAGAGGTTATCGCCATCGGCATTATTTCCGGAGTCCGGCCCTGCACGGGGTCAATACTTGTGTTGCTGTTCGCCGCTGCAAACGGTGTCTTTATCCTTGGAATTATTGCATCGTTCATGATGGCAGCCGGCGTGGCAATCACAATTTCTGTGCTGGGTATTGGTGCGATCGTATTGCGCCGCTCGGTTGCTGGCCAAACCGATGAAGAGACCAGTCCTGCCCGAGCAATGCTAAGTAAATCATTATCTGTTGCCGGATCGTTAGCGGTGGCCCTTTTGGGCGGACTACTTTTCGGTGGTGCATTAGAGCGCACAGGTTTTCTTGTTTAGGGCATGTGCGGTTGGATTAGCCGTTTCCTGAACAATTCAGCCAGGCTTCTTGTGGCACAAAGAAATAAGACTGATTTGCAACTTCATTGCCCTGGCGATATTCAATTGCGCATTCAAAGCCATCTGTGCCCGTAATTGAGATGGGCTTCTCTCCATCTAGAATGAGATCGACATAAACCGTCGGGTCATAAAGGCTAAGCCCAATAGATTGCGCTAATGGATCAATTGGCTCTGCCAAGACCAGATCAAATGAAAACAATAATTCACCAGCTTTAACGCTGACGGAAAAATCTTCGACGCTTTTGAACTGATGTTCCGTTTCTGACGCGTCCGTGCGCAAGTGGGTAAAGTATCCATAATCTTTCAAACTGGTGAACACCTGGTCCTTCATGGCTTGTGTTTCACCAGCATCAAACGTTCCGTCACCGTTGGTGTCGAAATCGGCTCCCAGAACCTGGCTAAAAAAGGCATCGAATAGCCACGTCATGCCAACCCGTGTGAGTTTGGTCTCTTCAAATTGAAAGGACGCCTCACCCGTGACCCAGACATGAGGATGCGCTTTGACCGGCGCCGTGCTCAGGACCATAAGGGCGCCAACTGACAGAAAGAATTTGTGCATAAGGGCAACGTAATAGTGTCGAGGGCCGTGCTCAAGGCGTTCAAGGTGAGGACCTGGGCCGAAATGTCATTGTCTCAGGTTATCATTCATCTTATTTCTAAGACAAATATAACGCTGTTATACTTGTTAACATCAGCGCAGCAGAAGGATTGACCAGATGGCTAATGATACGAACCTTGAAATCAACCTGCACCCAACTCAGGACGAGCTGTCGCGTCAGGCCTTTATCGTTAAATTCAAACAGAAGGTGAATCTGGATCTACAAAAAGATATCCGCACCTACGTCGCAAAAAACATTGCGCCTCAACTTGAATCCGATCTCGGTGAACCGCTGGACGATTTAAATCGCGATCACCGCAAGGCTCTTAAGCAACGCATGGCTGATGAACATTTGTTTCAGACATGGGAGTCATTGACGTGGATTGGCCAAGACATGATGTGGAACGTTGTGGATGAAACTCTGGATCACGACCTGCCGCGCATTGATGCTGCTGCCGCCAAAGTTCTAAAGAGAAAAGACAAGCTTGGGTCACTTACGCTCGACCCTAATCTTGATCTCCCACCCAACATCGCCAAGGTTGAAATTCACCGTCAACCCGGTGGGTTTTGCCTTGAACGTGACGGGGTCGACTACGATCTCTTGTCCGGCGCACGGATGACCGGTGGGGGTATGCTTTATGGCGCTGGCAAAGGCCGCACAGCAAAACCCGGCTATTCGGCCGCACATTTTCTTATTAGCGAGGCTGAGAAGCAGTTTGGAAAGCTAAAGCCAAAGCGGATTCTCGACATCGGGTGTGGCACAGGTTTCAACACAGCAACGTTTGCACGCATGTTCCCCGACGCCGAGGTGTACGGTATTGACGTCGCAGCCGGTCTCCTGAGGTGGGGTCATGCCCGTTGTGAAAGTGAAGGTGTGCCCATTCACTTCAATCAAATGAGTACGGCCAAGATGGATTTCGAAGACGAGAGTTTTGATCTCGTGGCGTCCACAATCTGGGGTCACGAAACAACGCCTCAGATTCTTCAAGATTCAATCGCTGAGATTTGGCGGGTTCTGGCGCCGGGCGGAATCTCGTTCCATATGGATGTCACCAATCAACCTGGATATCAGGGCTTGGTTGATCAGGTTCTCAATGACTGGCAGATTCGTCACAACGGTGAGCCCTTCTGGATGGGTTGGGCCGATGCCGACTTGCCCGCACTAATGACAGCGGCAGGGTATCCCGAAGACTGTCAATTTACCGGCTACCGCAAACGCACCCAGGGCGCCGGTGATTGGTTTGTGCACGGCGCTCAGAAACCAGCTTAACCGGCCTCATTCGCGGCAAAAAAACCCCGCCTCAATGGGCGGGGTTTGAAGTGATGTTACTGGAACTTCAGCATCTGTCTCACCCAAATCAGGCGCGACACACAAGAAGGATAGTGTCACGCGCCCTCGAATCCCGTACCTGTGCATTCTGACAGGTTCGGCCCAAATGATCCTGTCAGGTCTGACAGGTTTTGCGTCAAAAAACCGGTCAAACGTCCGAAACACCCCAGATTTGGGCAGAAATCTAGCTTAAGTCAGGCTCCGAAATTCGTCGGATGCGGTGATCAAAGCAGACCGAATTCCGGGTTCCATTGAAGCGTGACCGGCGTCAGGAATGATCCGATAGGCCGCCCCATCCCAGACCTGAGCCAATCGGTCAGCCGCCCGTATGGGGCAGACCATGTCATACCGGCCTTGGACAATGACGGCCGGGTGATTTTTCAGAATAGACATACCGTCTAACAATTGGTTTGGCCCGAGAAACCCATTGTTTGTCATGTAATGCGCTTCGATACGGGCCATCGCCAATGCTCCTGCATAGTAGGAGTCATTGCGGCTAGTTTTCTTCGTCGATGGCAACAGGCGTGAGCATGAATTTTCGTAGGCACACCAAGCTGCAGCTGCTGGCCGATGAATCTCTGGATTGGGATCCATTAAAAGTTCGGTATAGGCCGTCAGTAAATCACGCCGTTCATCTACGGGGATATAATTTGCGAAGGCTCGCCACGCTTCGGGAAAGAAGCGCCCCATTCCGTGTAAGAACCAATCGATCTCTTCCGTAGAGAAGAGGAACACGCCACGGAGAATGAATCCGATACACCGCTCTGGATGAGCCTGCCCATAGGCCAGTGCTAGGGTTGATCCCCATGATCCGCCGAAGACAACCCAACGTTCAATTTTGAGATGCTCTCTGACCAGTTCCAGGTCGGATACCAAATTCTGCGTTGTATTATACTGGATCTCGGCCTCGGGCGTGGAGCGGCCCGACCCCCTCTGATCTATCAAGATGATTCGGTAATGGCTTGGGTCAAAAAAGCGACGATAGGTGGGGGCCGTTCCTGCACCTGGTCCACCGTGAAGAAAAACAACGGGAACGCCTTTCTTGTTGCCGCTCTCTTCCCAATACAAACGATGCACTTTGTCAGCTCGCAAGAAGCCAGACTTGCGGCACTCGATAACTGGATAGAGCGACGCGGCGTCTTCTTGCCTTACACTGCTCGCTGGCTCGATGGTTTCAAGAGCAGGAATTATATTTACTCCGTCAATGCTCAATTGTGGCTAGGCTAAGAATGTGTCCCAACCATATTGGATGATAGGGCATTTAGAGCAAGAGGTGACTACCCAAGGTCCGCTTCGTCCAGATAGCCTTCGATGATCTGGAACAGAGCTTCAGCATGATCTTCCGGTGTGATCGCCAAATTACAGTGATCGCCATAAATATTCAGGACATACCCACGGGCATCGCACACGTTGACCAGAGATTGGATGAAGGGCGTTATGACCTGAGTGTTGAGCGTTTCAGCGTTTGGACAGGCTTCCATTTGTTTCTGGAGTTCGCCAATCAACGCGGCAGCGCCTTTTCGACTACTTTGCTTCTTTTCTTTGCGGGCCGGTTTTTTGTTCTGGCGCGGTTTCTTTGGCGTGCTCATGCCATTTTCCTTGCTGATGAATTATTCCATAGGACCTATATCACAAATAGACCTGCCACCATGGGGCACTAGGCCTTTGATTTCCGTTTGTTTTCGCCGTATTACCGCACCGTTCTTTTCTGATTGTGAAAGCCTTTAGTTATGAACCGTCTACAGCAGCAACTCTTGGACCTCTGGGCTGTCGTGCAGGACGTCTGGGTGACCGGCGTTGCAGGGGTCGATTTCACCCGCCTTCTGATCGCCTTTGGCATCCTCTTGTTCTTTATGGTCGTGCGGGGGTTGTTTACGCGGTTTGTTCTGGGCGCCATCCGGCGCATAACGGATAAAACAGATACAGACTTCGACGACAGATTGTTTGAGGCGCTGCACGGTCCCATTCGTCTTGTACCGGTCATTATCGGTGCCTTTATTGCCCTCGATTACTTGGCGCTTCCTGACAAATACGCTGAAATGGGGGCGCTACTTATACGTACCCTCGTCGTGTTTGATTTGTTCTGGGCGCTCTATCAAGTCACCGGTCCCTTGAGCTCCTCAATTAAACGGCTTGAGGACTTTCTGACGCGAGAGATGGTCGACTGGTTGGTGAGCTTTCTCCATCTTGCAGTCGCATTCATTGGCGCGGCCACGATCCTCGAGATCTGGGGAATCAAAGTTGGGCCAATCTTGGCGGGCCTTGGTCTTTTTGGCGTAGCCGTTGCTCTGGGCGCACAGGACCTCTTTAAGAATCTTATTGCCGGAATCTTGGTTATCGCTGAGAAGCGTATGCGCGTTGGCGATTGGATTCTGGTAGATGGAATCGTTGAAGGCACAGTCGAACATATTGGTTTTCGCTCAACTCACGTCCGGCGGTTTGATAAGGCGCCTGTCTACGTACCCAATGCCAAATTATCGGACAACGCAGTCACCAATTTTAGCGGCATGACGCACCGGCGGATCAAATGGATGATCGGTATTGAGTACGGTGCGACTATCGATCAGCTTCGCGCGATTCGAGATGGCATAGAAACTTACATCACCACTGACGATGCATTTGCATCGCCTACCGAAGTGTCAACCTTTGTGCGTATCGATAAATTCAACGATTCTTCGATCGACATTCTGCTCTACTGTTTTACGAAGACAACAGATTGGGGCAAGTGGCTCGAAATCAAAGAAACGCTCGCCTACAAAATCAAAGAAATTGTAAAAGCCGAAGGCACAGGGTTCGCCTTTCCCAGTCAGTCGGTCTATATCGAGACAATGTCTGGGGATGCCGCTGAAGTATTTGTCCCTCCAACAAAAGACTAACTTCTCCGCCTTGGTCCGTCCGATAAGATCGCCGGGAGTCAGGCAAGATATGATTTGGTAATTGCTATGACTCCCATGAGAATTTTATTTCTGATTGTCTTTATTGACCTTGTCGGCTTTGGTATCTTGGTTCCCTTGCTGCCGTTTTATGTTGATCGTGTTGGTGCCGGGCCAGAAATAATCACCATCACGCTTGGTCTTTATTCTCTCTTTCAGTTTATCGCCGCACCTATCTGGGGATGGTTGAGTGATCGGTATGGGCGTAAGCCTATCTTGGCCTGGTCACTTTCTGGATTTGCGATTTCTTATTTGATCCTGGGTTTCGCCGATAGTTTGTGGATGGTTGTCGCCAGTCGTGTTTTTGGCGGCCTTATGGCTGGAAACATATCTGCGGCTTTTGCCTATGTGACCGACATCACGACACCGGAGACGCGAGCCAAGGGTATGGGAATGGTGGGTGCGGCCTTTGGGCTTGGCTTCATTTTCGGACCGGTCATTGGTGGTGTGCTCGCTGGCTCAGATATTGAAACTGCTAATTTTCTTCTCCCCGCTCTGGTGGCGACCGGCATGACAACCGTTGCACTGTTGGGGGTGATTTTTGTTCTGCCGGAATCTCTCAGCCAGGAGTTGCGCGATCAGATTCGCAATCGTCCTAAGATATCTTTGAAGATGAGAATAGAAGCCGCATTCAAGCGCCAGGCCTTAACCCTGATCGTGCTCATTGGTTTCGGCGTTACCATGGCCTGGGCTTTATTGGAAACAACACTGGCACTTTGGGCCAACAGCGTTCTCAGTCTCGGACCGCGAGACATTGGCCTGTTGTTGACGTACGTCGGCGTTATCGGCGTTATCATCCAGGGCGGGATGATCGGACCTCTGACCAGGCGTTTTGGTGAGCACAGTTTGGTTGCTGCGGCGACCTGTTTTCTATTTTGCGGCTACGGTTTTCTTGCCGCATCGCAAGGTTGGACGTTGCTCGTTACGGCGATGACATTTCTGGCGGTCGGTAATGCGCTTTCTAACCCATCATTATCCAGTCTTGTGTCTAAGGAAGCAGATGAGACGGAGCGGGGCGCTGTTTTGGGTGTTTTCCAAGGGGCTGGCAGTCTCGCGCGAGTCGCTGGGCCAATGTATGCTGGACTTGTATTTGTTCAGTTCGGTCCGGCTATACCCTTTATGATTGCGGCCGCTTGTATGGTGCCCACTTTGGTTATGGTGTTTTTGCTGCCCTCCAAGGGGTCGGAGGCGGGATAGGGGACACTTATTCGGGTTGATTCCCGTTTCGAACCAGATCAAGCTTATCCATAATCCGATCAAGACCACACATTCGAAGAGGGGCTGCACGTGCTCGAGGCGATAGATTTAAATAAGACGTACGGGGATCACAACGCGCTCAAGGGTCTCAACTTGTCCATCAATGCTGGGGACATATATTGCCTTTTGGGTGCCAATGGCGCTGGTAAGACGACCACGATCAACCTGTTTTTAAATTTCATTGATCCTTCGGGCGGTCGCGCCAAGGTTAACGGCATTGATGTCACCGAGAACCCACTCGAGACAAAAAGATACCTCGCCTACATCCCCGAACAGGTCATGCTTTACCCCAACCTCACAGGTCTCGAGAACATAGAGTACTTCGCTCGTCTTGGCGGGCATGACGAGTACAACGATGACGATCTAAGAGGTTTCCTGGTGCGCTGTGGATTGCAAGCCGAAGCTGCGGACCGTCGGATCTCGACGTACTCCAAAGGCATGCGTCAAAAGGTCGGCGTTGCTATTGCGCTTGCTAAACAGGCCAAAGCTTTGTTGTTGGATGAGCCGACGTCTGGCCTCGACCCAAAAGCGTCGAATGAATTTTCAGAACTTCTCAA
>Ga0222718_10001149_pt1 | contig 26362 bp, 33 predicted proteins | sample C33_27DmetaG_FD_165045 | JGI IMG/M metagenome (GOLD analysis project Ga0222718, IMG submission 165045) | Estuarine water microbial communities from San Francisco Bay, California, United States - C33_27D | ecosystem: Environmental > Aquatic > Marine > Unclassified | place: USA: California...
CTGTGAAGACTCTAACTCCCTCTTTATTTTCATACATGTATGCATCCTCTGTTTTAACATCTCCTAACATCTCAATTGCTTTTTGTTTTATTATTTCTCTATCCATTGGAAATCTTTTTCGATCATAATCTACAATTAAACTAAGATCTCTTTTTCCATACATTTCATATTCTTCAATTCTTCCTTCTTTTGGAAAATTCACAATTAGTTTGATGTTGTATTTCTTACCTACTTCTTTTCCAATTTCTACTATTCTGTTGTAGCCTAAACCTGGATTTTTTTTAATTAAAAATCTAATTTGTGCTAATTCTCTTTTTAACTCATTTTGTAAATCTGTAATTAATTCTGTAAATATCATTAATTTTATCTGAACAATTCCTATTATAATCATTAATACACAAAATAACATGAAAGACGATAAAATGAAAATAATGTGTAAGTGGTGTAATGTGGCCATAAATTGTCACATTGTTAGTGAGGAAATATCAGAACATCACGGAGCCTATGGGATTGACAGTGTCAAGATGGCCAAAATTAAAATTCACAAGCATTTCAAAGGAAAAAATTATTGTAAAGGATCAGATAGAACTATCACTACACCAAAAGACAAGATCAATGACAGCAAAGTGCATTATCACTAAAAAAAGAGTATATACCCTCCGTTACGGATAGAGAAAAGCCATTTTTTAAAAAAGAAATTATTTAATCAAACTCCGAATGTTTGAGATTTGTCCTCACATTTTGGACATTTTAATCCATTAGTCTTAGAACCGCATTTTTTGCATTGTAATTCCACTCCCATAACATCACGAGAAGGTGTCTTTACAGCTTTAACAATCAGTATTGTTGTAATTATAACCCCAACTGCAATTCCTATCCAAAGAAGCACCATCTACTATTCAGTACATCGTGATATTTGAAAAACCCTCTAGTATGTACTGGAAAATATTGATTAATCATTATTTTTTATCAAGATTGGTTTTTTTACAACTATAATTGATTTAGTGTATGGCAATGCCTGAAGGTTATGATGGATTGAGAACAGGCGATGAGTCTGAAAGAACTGATGATCCTAATGAGTACAAGCGCACATGTATTGATTTCATTGAAGATATTTCTCATGATTATGAGGCTTGGGTTGATTATTACAAACTACCCGAAGATGAAGATAAACGAAGACGTGCTGGAATTCAAGCAACTATTACTAGAACAAATGAATGGCTAGCAAAGGTTGCACAATCCATCAAAGCCGTAGATGTAATTATGAATGATGGAATTCAAAAGATGGCTGAATCTACTGCAGGCAAGCCTCTGGAAATTGGAGTTTTTGTTAATCAAAAATCTGGATACACTGAAACAAAACCTGGAGTGATTGATGTTGTAGTCAAAGGACATCCTAGAAAAAATAGAAAACTAAAACTTGGTTATCATTTCAAAGATGATAGATTTAGAATTGAATCTACATGTGGTGCATACTTGGAAGAGACTAATCTGCCAACTGAAGGATTTGATGATATGGATCTTCATCTAAAACTGCATGCAGAGAATGCAAAACCTCGAGATGTAATTTCATTTACTGTTACACTAGGTGAATTTGAAAATGATGTAGAAATTGACAAACGTGGTATTTCTACTGTAGTACATTTAGTTTGATTTTTTTATTTAGATGTAATCTCCAAACAAGTATAATCCAATCAAAGACATACCTAATGCTGCAAAACCTAATTTGACTAAAAATACTTTTGATTTACTTAATTGAGGAATGATTTTTTCTGCTTTCAATTTATGTCAATTAATACTCTTTTTGTTCCTCTATTAATGGTAATGTAAGCTTGTTTTGGTTTGGGAATTATCTCTTCGGCTTTTTCTAAATACTTTGTTTGTGTTCCTCTTGCTGATGAGATGATTGTTTTTTTTCTTTTTTTGAAAAAAATATGCTCTTTTGTTTTTTCTTGAAATTCTTTAAATTTGTCTCCTGCCCAATTGTAATCAACATCTTCGCCTACTAGTTTTTTACCAGTTCCTCTTTTTGTAATTAATAATAAACTCATTTCAATTACCTTATGCCATTGTCCAATATGTCATTAGGACTGGTGGAATTGCGATGATTCCTGCTATGATTGGGATTTTTAGATAGTCTTTTTTTGTTAATTTAGAAGATTTAATTTTCTCAAATGATAATTTCATTCTAGATTACCTCTTCGCCTTCATTTCCTGATTTAATGTCAATTGCACGTAACATTTGTGAAATGAATATTTTGCCTTCTCTAGAATTTTTCTTAATTATCTCTACAGTTTTTTCTTCTTTTGATTCTGGTATGACTACCATTAATCGATATTTATCTGCAAAATGAGGAACAAAGATTTCCATTCCTTTTGATGTGTGGATTTCGGCTGCAGTTTTTGCACCTCTTCCTCTAACTTTGATAACTGTTAGTCCACCAATTCCTATTTCTTTTAATCCTTCACTGATGTTCATTACATCATTTTCTGCAAGTATGATTTCAAGTTTTAACATGATTATTTTTCATTGTTAAAGTAAATAATAATTTAGAAATTGTATATCTTTTGATTATCACTGTAAATCAAATTGGAAAACTGTTAAATGCAAAAACTCGATTTCATTATAATTATGATAGATACTGGAGATACAGCATGGATGCTAATTGCTGGATGTTTAGTATTGTTAATGATCCCTGCATTGGGATTGTTTGAATCTGGTTTATTGAGAAAGAAAAATGTAGTTTCAATTTTTATGCAAATATTTTTCGGAATGTCATTACTTAGTGTAATGTGGTTCGTTTTTGGTTTTAGTCTATCCTTTGGTCCTTCTACAACTGGTGTTATAGGGAATCTTGATTGGTCATTTTTGAAAGGCATTCCTTGGGATGCCCCATTAGAACAATATGCTCCTAGCATTCCTGGAGTACTCTTTGTTAAATTCCAGTTAATGTTTGCATGTATTACTCCATTATTACTAACAGGAACTATTGCTGAAAGAATGAAATTCAGTTCTTTCATTATATTCATATCTGCATGGTCAATGCTAATCTACTACCCAATCGTTCACATGGTTTGGGGTGGTGGCTGGTTAGCACAACTAGGTGTTGTTGACTTTGCCGGTGGTATTGTAATTCACACTACTGTTGGAATGGCTGCACTTGCAGCTGCCCTCGTACTTGGAAAAAGACGTGGATTTGGTCCAGCTATCAATATTCCACACAGCATACCTCTAGCTGTTTTAGGTTCTTCCCTATTGTGGTTAGGTTGGTTTGGATTTAATGCCGGTAGTGCATTGGCTTCAGGCGGTGTAGCCGGAAATACTGTTATTGTAACTCACTTAGCTTCTTCTGTTTCTGCTTTAATTTGGGCAGGATTGTCATGGATGCGAACTGGTAAACCATCAATTGTTGCAACTATTAATGGTGCAATTGCTGGACTTGCTGGAATCACTCCTGCATCTGGATACATTAGTGTTGAACATTCATTTGTTCTTGCAATTGCAATTGGTGTACTATCTTATGGTGGAGTTGTACTCATCAGAGACAAACTAAAGATTGACGATGCACTTGATGTAAGTTCTGTACACGGTATTGCAGGAATTGTTGGTGCACTTGGAATTGGAATATTTGCAAGTACTTTGATTAACCCATCTGGTGTTGATGGATTGCTTTATGGTAATTATGATCAAATTTGGATTCAAGCAGTAGGTATTGCAGTAGCAGCTGTAATGGGATTTGGTGGAACTTGGGTATTATTACAATTAATTAAACATCTTATTGGAATTCGTGTCGGACCAGAAGAGGAAGACATTGGATTAGATATCAGTGAACATGCTGAAGAGGCTTACTCTGAGGAGGAGGAGTTTAAGTTTACTCCAAATGACTACATGCAACCATCTAACAAAGACAAATCAAATAATTCTTGATGTTAGATGGATGATGACAAAGATTATGAAGAGAGACCTGAATGGGAATGGCTGAAGAAATAATTGCAGAACCAAATTTTGAAAAACTTTGTTCCAAAATTATAGACTCTGATAATCAGATTCGTTTTGCAGCATTTGTTAATGATAAATCCAAAATACTACACAGTGCACAAAGGGATAATCTTGATTCTCTTTTAGCTGATCATGAAGTTGGAATGTCTATTCATTATACATTGGAGAGATGGAGAAAAGCACAAAATTTCACATTCCGTTTAGGTAAGGAGAGATTAACTTTTACTGAATATGATCATGTGACATTGGTTACTATTCCCTTTAAAGGAAAATTATTACTTGTAAGCACCGAACCTAGAATATCTTATGATCCAATAATAGAAAAAGTTAATTCTATTTTGACAAATTGGGAGAACCCATAGCGTGGAAAATGGTACAATTACCTATACTCAGTTATTGAGAGAGGATTTAGGAATTTTTCGTGTGACTCCTGATGGGGAAGTCCCTGATTTTAAAGCAGGTCAGTTTCTAACCCTTGGATTGCCTTTGGATAGTAAAATTGTTAATCGTGCATATTCTATAACATCTTCTCCTCAAAACAAAAATTTCTTTGAATTTGTAATTAGATGGGTTAGAAGACCTCTTCCTGGAAGACTAACGAGTTTATTGTTTAATTCAAAAGAAGGTGATAAAATTAGTTGGGCAAAACCTGCTGGTAATCTAACAATTAATGACACACTGCCAAATGGTGAAAAAGACACAAGAAGAATTGTCTGCATTGGCGGCGGAACTGGACTGGCACCGTTTGTCAGTTTTGCACAGCATCTTCATGACACAAACGACAAAAGAGAAATCGTTGTTTTGCATGGCGCAAGTTATGTTGATGAGTTAAGCTACAAACAACTATTGACTGATTTAGAAAATGAAAGTCTTGACAGAGGTAAGGATAAGTGGAATTTCAAATACAGAGCTGCAATCAGTAGACCCCAAGAGTGGACTAATCGTTCATGGATTGGCCATAAAGGTAGAATTGAACAATATTTGAGACCTACTGACAGTGGTAAATCTGCTCTTGAAGAATTAGTTGGTGAAAAAATTACCAAAGAAAATACAATTTTCTATGTTTGTGGTTGGCAAGGAACAATTGATGGAACCATGGATTATTTGAGTAACAAAAATTTTGTCACTGAAAAAAATAAGCGTGAAGATGGAAGTTTTGAAGTTAAATTCGAATCCTACGGTTAATTTTTTCCTAACTAAATGATTATCAAATGATTATCATCTGATAATCAATTACTATGGTCGTGAAAAAATGATTATGTTTAAAACCATCTAAAATTGTGACAAATTATTGAAAAAGATTGAAGCTGTAATCAATCGAAAAAATTACCCCACAATCCGCGAGAAATTGGATACTTTAGGCATAGACATTATTGATAAACGAAATTTAGAAGATAGCAAATTTGTAAGTCAATCAAAAGGTTCCCGAGTTGGAGGTTCTGCTCTTAGATCTACAATGCTTGCAAAAATTGAATTGGCAATGTCTGATAAACAAGCACGAGAAGTAGTAGATATTATTTCCAAAAACTCAGGGCTTCCTAAATCTGCACCAAGTAAAATTTTTGTTTTTGAAATGCAAGAATCCATTGAACTCAATTCGCTTCTGGGTGAATCTGAAACTGAAACAAATGATGAGCCTGAGGAACAATTTTCTGTTGCCCCTAAGTTTGTGACTAAACGTAATAGATTAGTGCCACTTCAAAAAAGAACTCTATACAAATTAGAACAATACTATGACAAACACAGTGATGTCTTAGAATCTGATTACAGAATTCGTTCCTTTAGTGATTTTGTTAATTATTGTATAATGAAATATTTGCCTACCTTAGATAAACAACTAAAGAATCAAACAATTCTTTATGAAGACGTATTGTAAGTAAAATCAATTTTTTGTTTTTACAATTTTTATTTTATACTGTCATCTAATGTAATTTCAATTGCTACTCTTTTTTCATTAGCTCTTTCTTCTCCTGGATATTTTAATTGAGAAATCTTTTCATTTAGTTTTTCATCTGTTACAGGTACAGCTTTTCCAGAAAATTCCATGTTATTGTATTGTATTTTGACTTCTGGATTTGCTATTGAATTTTGATACCAATCCCCATCTGGACGATGTCTTGAAAAATATATTTTCTCATTGTACTTTACAGCCCTTAACCACACTGAATGTGGTTTTCCTGTTTTTCTTCCCTTTGTAACTAGTATTGGCCGAAATCTTTCTTCTTTAATTTCCATGCCTATCATACTCTGTCAAGTAATTTAACCCCATTGATAGAAATTTCTGATATTTGATATGATAAGGAAATTTGACAACTCTGATACATGTCAGTGAAATTAGAGGGAATGCCTGAAAACATAGCCACAGCTGATACCTTTACTGGAAAAAAAGTAATTGATAGAGAAGGAATTCAATATGGAAAGGTTAAACACATACACATTCATCAAGACACCCTTTCTGTATCTGGTGTAACTATTCACCAGGGATTTAACAAAGATTATTTCTTATCTCACGATTACATCGACAAATTTTCTGATGAGCAACTACTTCTCAGTAGACCTCCTGTCAGAACTGGAATTCCGGTAGTAGATATTGATAGCCATAAAATTGGTAAAGTCAAAAGGTTACACAAACATCCAGACACCAATGAATTGGAATCAATTGAAGTAAGTTATGGCTTGATGCATTCAAAAATTCTGTCCAAATCTGAAATTTGGGGAATAGGTGAAAAAATCATCTTAAGAATGACTAAAGATGAATTCAAAAATATTGAATGATTCTTTAAACTTCTTTTTTATTATTTTTTACTTTTTTGCACACTTTTCACAAACAGGACTTCCATTCTCTAATGTAATTTCTACATTTGATGAGTGACATTTTTGACATAATCCTTTCATAAATCATCTCTTTAAGATACTCTTTTTAAATTTTGTATGATCGTATCTGATCGAATACTTAGCAATTTATAATTCCCACCGCAGTTCAAGTTATTGTATTCTATCGAAACAAAATCTCTAACAAAATCATTTGGAGATTTGGTTGCAGTAAATGACATTTCCTTTTCAGTTGAAAAAGGAGAAATTTTTGGATTCTTGGGACCTAATGGAGCTGGTAAAAGTACTACCATGATGATCTTTACTACATTACTAAAACCGACAAATGGAAATGCCCTTGTTGGAGGTTTTGATGTACTAAAAAATCCAAAACAAGTTAGAGAAAATATTGGATTTGTGCAACAAGAAACTACTGTTGATGAATATCTATCTGGGCGTGAAAATCTGTTATTGCAGGCAAAATTAAATCATATCCCAAAAAATGAAATCAATCAAAGAATTGATGAAGTTTTAGACTTGATTGAACTTTCAGACAAACAAGATGAAGCTGTAGTTACATACTCTGGAGGAATGAGAAAGAGACTAGATATTGCTGGAGGTCTTTTACATCATCCAAGAGTTTTATTTTTAGATGAACCTACAGTTGGATTAGATATTCAAACTAGAAGAAAAATTTGGCAATACATCAAAAAAATTCATACACAATTTGACATGACAATTTTTCTTACAACTCACTATATGGAAGAAGCAGATAGTCTTTGTGATAGGATTGGAATTATAGACCATGGAAAAATCCAAGTAATTGATACTCCTAAAAATATGAAAAATGATCTTGGCAATGAAATAATTTCATTAGTCATTGAAAGCAATAATAATTATGATTCTTTTTTACTAGAAATTAAAAAAATTGAATTTATTAAAAAAATTAATGAAGATGATTCAAAGTTAACTCTTTTTACTTCAAATGGAACTGAAGTAATTCCTAAAATTTTTCAAATATCTTCAGAACTTGGAATCAAAATTAAATCTATTTCTTTAACTCAACCAACACTTGATGATGTTTTCATTTCTTATACTGGCCATGAAATTCGAGACGATGATTCAAAATATAACAGAAGACGTGAACATGCAAAAATGAAGAGATTGCGACAATGAATACGATAGCCTATGATGCATACACTATTTTCTGGAGAGAGTTAAAGAGATACAAAAAATCTCGAAGTGGAGTTTTAATTAGATTAATTCAACCTGCAATTTGGATTATAGTTGTAGGAAATATTTTTTCAGAAACTCAGCCATTAATTCAGTCTGTAGGATTTGAAGGTGAGTATATTGAATTCATGGCTCCTGGTGTCATAATTTTAACTGCAATTTTTACTAGTATTTTTGGTGGTGTTAACACCCTGTGGGATAGGAGGTATGGTTTTATGAATAAGGCATTGACTTCGCCCATTTCTCGTTCAGCAATTGCAGTTGGAAAAATGTCTGCAATTTCTTTAATTGCTGCATTACAAGCAAGCTTGATTATTGGAATTGCTTTGGCAATTGGTGTCACGTTTCCAAACCCATTAATGATAATTCCTATTATGGGGATTGTAATTTTATTCTCATTAGGATTTTCGGGAATTTCTGTTACTTTAGCTGCCACTGCAAAATCTCAAGAAACGTTTTGGGGTATGATAAATTTACTTGGAATGCCATTATTCATGTTGAGTCCTGCATTATTCCCATTGGAATTATTGCCTGATTGGCTTGCAGTAGTAGCAAAACTAAATCCTGTCACTTACACTATTTTGCTAGTTAGAGAATTAATGACAGGAGTTTCTGAGGGCGGTGTTCCTATACTGATTAGTGTCGCAGTAATTTTTGCATTTGTTATTGCAATGGTTGGTATTGCAAGTTATGTTTTCACCCGAGAAGTCAATAAACCATTTTAAAAAATCAAGCATATGTCTTGAAAATATTTTGGCGATCAATTGAAATTTTATCGATCCTCTGTTTCTATATAGTACACTATACTTTATGGTGTGTTTCCTTAAGTCTATTTATTTGATGTAATGTGTATGGGACAATGGCTATCTTGGATCAAATCTAATGAAAAAGAACTTTTAACAATTTTAGATGATTTGGCAAAAAAAGCAGTTGAAACTTCTGAAGCTGTAGTAGTTTTATTTGATGATCTCACTAATTCGGAACAAGCAAAAAAAATTCATCAATTAGAAACAGAGGCAGATGTGTTAACTCGAGATATCTTTTCAGAATTAAACAAAACCTTCATCACCCCTCTGGATCGTGAAGATATGCAAAGAATTGCATCAAAAATTGATGATGTAATTGATTTCATGGATGGAATTGCTGCTAGAGTGTATAGTTACAAAATTACTTCTCCTCCTCCTTATTGTAAAGAAATGGCTGTAGAATTAGTCAAGGCTACCAAAGAAGTTGAATATATGATTTCAAAATTACGAAGAATTAAGGATCCTAAAGATATGATTCAACACTGCAGAAATACCAGTGATATTGAACATGTTGTAGATGATATGTATCGAGAAGCAATTAGAGAATTATTTGAAACGAATGATGCAATTAAAATTATCAAACTAAAAGATATCTATGAAACAATGGAGACTGCATCTGACAGATGTGTAGATGTCTCTGATGTTATTGAAGATATTGTTTTGAAATACACATGAGATGATTACATGTTAGAGATAGCAATAGGTGCAATAATTGTAGCATTAATCTTTGATTTTGTAAATGGATTTAATGATTCTGCAAATTCAGTTGCTACAGTCATTGGAACTCGTGTTCTAAAACCAATTCATGCAGTCGGTTTGTCTGCTGCAATGAATTTCATTGGTCCATTTGTTTTTGGAGTAGCTGTTGCAGCAACTATTGCTAAAGGTATTGTAAGTCCAGACGATATTACTGTCTACATGATTGTAGGTGGATTGGCCGGAGCTATTGGATGGAGTACACTTTGTACTTACTTTGGATTACCTATTTCTAATAGTCATTCTTTAGTGGGAGGAATAATGGGTGCAGGAATTGCAGGATTAGGATTTGAAAAATTAGTTTATGGTGGATTAACTAAAGTTTTTGCAGGAATTGTAATTGCTCCAATCGGTGGAATAATTTTTGGTCTTTTGGTAACTACGTTGATTATCACTGTATTTGCAAGTCGTAAACCTGGACCTGTTAACAAAACTTTTGGAAGATTACAAATAATTTCTTCAGCATGGTTTGCTTTAACTCATGGGGCAAATGATGGACAAAAAACAATGGGTATAATTGTTTTAATTTTATTTTCAGCTGGATTGATCCCTGATCTTGAAATGCCCTTATGGGTAATTTTTGCTGCTGCTACAGCTATGGGTCTGGGCACCTTCTTTGGAGGTTACAAAGTAATCAAGACACTTGGTGTAAAAATTACTAAACTCAAACCTTACCAAGGATTTGCTGCAGAAACTAGTGGTGGTTTAATGCTTGCAGTATTTGCAGTATTTGGAATTCCTGCAAGTACGACACATGCTATCACAGGTACAATTATGGGCTCTGGTGCTGCTAGAAGAAAACGGGCTGTAAGGTGGAAAGTAAGTAGACAAATTGTTTTTTCATGGCTAATTACTATTCCTGGTGCAGCAGGATTGGGAATTGGATTCACGTATTTGATTAATCTCTTTGTATGATTTTACATTGATTTTTATTTCCAGAATTTTTCCCACAAGCATTACTAATGGATATTTTACAACTGATACAAGCTAATCTTCTTACTCCGATTATCTTATTCTTCCTTTTTGGAATTATTGCAGCTAGAATAAAATCTGATTTAAAAATTCCTGATGCAATATCTGAATTCTTACCTATCTATCTTTTAGCTGCAATTGGACTTCATGGTGGAATTGAGATGCGCAATACTGGATTTGAAAATATGCTTGTACCAATGTTTGTCGCAATTGGACTTTCTTTATTGTTTACACTGAATCATTATCAAATTTTACGAAGATTAGGTAAATTCAATCTCTTTGATTCGTATGCACTAGCATCAACTTACGGTGCAGTTGGTGCAGTACATTTCTCTGTAGGTTTGTCCTTTTTGAAAAATCAGGGCGTAACTTCTGAAGGATATATTGCCGCAATTCTTGCAGTTCTTGAACCTCTTGCTTTCATTTTGGCAATATTCATGACAAATATGGCAGTATCAAAACAGATCAGAGCAAAAAGAAAATCAGTTGGAGATGATGCTTCAACTGACATTGATGTTGGCTTAAATGAAACAAAAACAAAACTTTCTAAAGTATTACATGAGTCTATTACAGGTAAAGCAATTGTAATTCTTCTTGGTAGTATTGTAATTGGTTACATTATTGGTGAGGAAGGTTTTGAACCAATTAAAATTGTATTTGATGAAATGTTTACTGGTGCAATTGTAATATTTATGATTGAAATGGGTATCATTGCTGGTCAGAGATTAGGTGATATCAAAAAAGTAGGAGTCTTTCTTACTGCTTTTGCAATTCTAATACCTACATTCAATGGAGTAATTGGTGTTTTAGTTTCAACTGCTATAGGTTTGAGCCTAGGTGGTTCTGTAATGTTTGGTTTACTTCTTGCTAGTGCATCTTTTATTGCAGCTCCTGCAGTTTTACGTCAGGCAATTCCTCAGGCAAAGCCCAGTCTATACATTACATCTGCTTTAGGGATAACTTTCCCGTATAACATCATCGTTACCTTGCCTTTGTTATTTGCATTATCTTCAATACTTCATTCAGGTGAAACGATAGACTTATTCAATTTCATTACTGGAGGATTGATATGAAACTATACAATGTGAAATTATTGACCATCACTTGTGAGATATTGGCACAAGAGAATATTCTTGAAATTTTAAAGAAACATGAAATTACAGGTTATACAAAATATGAAGTTGATGGAAATGGTGCACGTGGATTGCGTGGACAAGGATTCAAAAATGAAAAAAATATAAAAATTGAAGTAATTATGAGGGAAGAGAAATTACAAGATGTAGCTGAAGAAATATCTAGAACCCAATTTGCAAATTTTGCAATAGTTTTGTATGTTAGTGACGTTGGAGTTTTACGTCCTGAAAAATTTTAACAACATTTTTCATCTAGACATAGATTTGGAATTTCTTTTGATGTCTTTGTAACATTTGTAATTAATTTTGAAAGTTGTTCGTTGGTTATAGTATACATTGCTTTTTTCCCTTCGTCTCTTGATTTTACAATTCCACATTTTTTCAATGTTTTAAGATGATGCGACACAAGTGGTTGATCTTTTTTTAACTCATTCACAAAATCATTTACACATAGTTCGTGATTTTTTTGTAACAATTCTAAAATTTCAAATCTTGTCTCATCACAAATACATTTTAGAAGACTAATTCCATTCATATCAATTTAAATTTATATAAACTGATATTTATGTTATTTTATGGATATTTCTAAAAATATTCTATTTGTGTGCGTAGAAAATGCTGGGAGAAGTCAAATGGCTGAAGCATTTTTTAAAAAATTTGCTAAAAATCGATTCAATGTAATTAGTGCTGGAACCTCGCCATCATCTGCCATTAATCCAATGGTTGTTTCAGTAATGGCTGAAATTGGAATAGATTTGAAAAATCAACAACCCCAGTTATTATCTTCATCCATGATTGAAAATTCCAAAAAAACTATCAACATGGGATGTATGGATAAAGAATCATGTCCATCATTGTTTGTTAAATCTGTTGATGATTGGAATGTTGAGGATCCTAAGGGAAAATCCATTGATGATGTAAGAAAAATTCGAGATCAAATTAAAAATGATGTTTTGAATTTATTAGATTCACTTGAAAATGATGTTTGATGACTTATTCTAATTTACAAATTTTTACTGTGGAATTAATTGGAACTTTTATTCTTGTAGTTTTTGCTACAGGTTCAATTGTATATGATGTTGAATTTTTTGACGGAAGTTTGGGAATTCCTTTTGCAGCTGTTGCACCATTTATTGCATTGTTAATTGGAGTTTATTCATTTGGAAAAATTTCTTTGGCGCATTTTAATCCTGCCGTAACTATTGGATACTATATTACAGGACACATAACAAAGATTCAAGTTTTGTATTATTTAATTGCAGAAATTATTGGTGCCTTGTTGGGTTCTCTTTTTGTATTAAGCTTTATTGGAGAAAAACCAAACCTTGGTGCTAATGCCCCGAATTATGATTTTTCAATCTTTTTGATATTTCCTGTGGAAGTTTTAGCATCTTTGATGTTAATGGCTGTAATTTTCTATGTTGTATACACTAAAGGTTTGAGAGGATTTAGTGGAGTTGCAATTGGTGGAATTGTTGCATTGGATATTTTGTTTTTGGCTTTTATTTCTGGTGCATCCATGAATCCTGCTAGGGCCCTTGCCCCTGCATTGTTATCTGGAACATTTGATGATTTGTGGCTGTATTGGACTGCTCCTTTTGTTGGAACTATAATTGCGGCATTTGTATTTCGAGGTAAATTCCAAGCCCAAAGAGCACAAATTAGGAATAATAATGACCATGTTGTAGATTGAATATGTCCAAATCTCGAAAATTATTTACTGATTCCAAAAAAGTTACTCCGTCAGGCGTAAATAGCCCTGTTAGATATTTTGATCCTTATCCATTTTTTACAAAAAAGGCTAATGGTGCATACATTTGGGATGAAGATAATACTCGCTACATTGATTTTTGTAACGCATATGGCGCGTTACTATTAGGACATCGTAGAAAAGAGATTCTGGATTCTGTCACTAAACAACTTTCAAAGGGAACACTGTATTGCACTCCTACTGCATCTGAAATCGAATTATCCAAATTGATTCTTGGTAATTTCCCTTCAATGGATAAAGTGAGATTAATGAATACTGGTGGTGAAGCTACAATGACTGCAATTAGATTAGCACGCGGTTATACAAAAAAGAAAAAAATTATTAAATTTGAAGGATGTTATCATGGTGCACATGATTCTGTATTAGTTAAGGCGGGCTCTGGTTCTGCACATAATGGAATTTCTGTTTCTGATGGTGGATTGGATGAAGTTTCAAAGAATACTCTAGTTGTTGAGTATAACAATATTGAATCGCTAGAAAAAACAATTTCTAAAAATAAAGATATTGCTGGAGTGATTGTCGAACCAATTTTAGCTAACATGGGATTAATTTTACCTGAAAAAAATTTCCTTTCAGATTTGAGAAAAATCACTAAAGAAAATAATATTCCATTAATTTTTGATGAAGTGGTAACTGGTTTTAGAGTCTCTCCTGGTGGAGCACAGGAACACTTTGGTATCAAACCTGATATCACTACTTTAGCTAAAGCTTTGAGTAATGGATTTACAATTTCAGCTGTCGGTGGTAAAAAAGAAATAATGAACCTATTATCTCCTGGTGGAAAAGTTTACCAAGCAAGTACTTTTGCTGGAAATCCAATTTCTGTTAGTGCTGCAATCAGTTCTATTAAGACAATTAACAAAATGAAAAATAAACTCTATTCAAAACTTGAAAGATTCAATTTACTATTTTCAACTGCCCTGGATGACATGGCTACTGATATGAAAATTCCTCACCAAATCAATTTTACAGCCTCAATGTTTCAAATTTTCTTTACAAACAAGCCTGTAATTGACTCTAAAACATCTAAAAAAGCAGATGGTAAAAAATTCCAGAAATTATTCCGAACTCTATTGAAAGAAGGTGTCTTTATTCCACCATCTCAATTTGAAGTTGTTTTCTTATCTGATGCTCATACTGAAAATGATCTAAACAAAACATTAGATGCATATCATAGTGCATTAAAGTCGGTGAAGAATTGAAATATGTAGTTGGTGCACGAGGCAGTAAATTATCTATGGCCCAAACAAATTGGGTTATTTCAGAATTAAAAAAAGTAAATTCTGATTGTGAATATGAAATTAAACCAATTACTACTAAAGGTGATACTGATACAAGACCTCTATTTACAATTGAACAAAAAGGAATTTTTGAAAAAGAAATTGACAAGGCAGTTGCAGCAAAAGAAATTGATTTTGCAGTACATAGTCTCAAAGACGTTCCTTCTGAATTAGCTGATAATTTAATTATTGCATCTATTCCAAAACGTGAAAAAGTTAATGATGTTTTTATTTCGTCTGATGATTCATCTTTAGATAAAATAAAACCTGGTTCTGTAATTGGTACAAGTTCATTACGTAGAGCTGTTCAGGTTTCTCGACAAAGATCTGATGTAACTGTTAAACCAATTAGAGGAAATATTGAGACTCGAATCAATAAAGTATCTGGCGAAAATTATGATGCTATTGTACTTGCACAAGCAGGAATTTCTAGATTAGGAGTTGATGTCAATTTCACTCCTCTATCTGTAGATGATTTTTCACCTTCTCCTGGTCAAGGTGCTATTGCAATAGTTGCAAGAACTGATGATGTTCAAACGATTGAAATGCTTAAAAAAATTGAAGATGCTGATTCCCGATTGGAAATTGAGGCTGAACGTGCACTGTCTGATTACATTGATTCTGGATGTAGATTCCCTTTAGGTGCTTATGCAAAATCTGATGGAGATGTGATGGATCTTACCGTATATGCTTTCTCAGTTGATGGTAAACAATCTCTAGAAGTAACAAAATCTGGAGATAAAAATAATCCTAAATTATTGGGTAAACAGGTAGGCGAAGAGTTGCGTAGTAAAGGAATCAATGATCTTGCATTAAATTGGAGGGAAAAAGTGGAGGAATGGAATAAGACATGACTGGAAAAGTGTATCTTGTTGGAGCCGGACCTGGAGATAGTAAATTAATTACTATGAGGGCCGTTGAATTAATCCAAAAAGCTGATGTTGTTTTGTATGATAGATTGGTAAGCAAGAAAATTGTTTCTATGATTCCTAAAACTGCAAAAAAAGTCTATGTTGGTCGTTCAGTAGGTGATGATACAAGTCATCAAAATGGCACAAATGATTTAATGGTTGAATATGCAAAATCTACAAAACATGTTGTTAGACTAAAGGGTGGTGATCCAATTATTTTTGGACGCGGAGGAGAAGAAGCTGAATTTCTAAAAGATCATAAAGTAAAATATGAAATTGTACCTGGAATTACATCTGGAATTGGTTCTGCCACATACGCTGGAATTCCTTTGACTCATAGAAAATATGCTTCATCAGTTGTTTTTGTGACAGGTCATGAGGATCCTGAAAAGAAACAAGAAATTGTTAAATGGAAAAATTTAGCCAAATCTGTTGACACAATTGTAATTATGATGGGATTATCTAGAATTGATGTAATTTGTAAGCAGTTGATAGCAGGTGGAATGGATAAAAAAACACCTGTAGCTGTAATCCAAAATGGAACTACTCCTCAACAAAAAATGATTAAAGGTAATGTAACCAATATTGCAAAAAAAGTTAAAGAAAATAAGATGATTCCACCTACAAATATCATTATTGGAAATGTCGTTGATTTGTCTGATGTTATCGGGTGGAAATAATGCTTAGCGGCAAAACTATTGCGATTACACGTTCACAAGATGACGCTACTGAATTTATTTCACTGGCGCAAGATAATGATGCAACTCCTATTGCATTACCTACTATTGAATTAGTTAGTAAAGGCGAAAAAATTGTTGATGAATTTTTAGAATCTGTTGAAAAATACAATCCTGATTATTCTGTTTTTATGAGTTCGAAAGCTGTTAAACTGCTATTTGACACTGCAAAACAATTAGGAAAACTTGAAAAATTACAATTAGCAGTTGCAAATACTATTGTAATGTCTGTAGGACCTAAAACTTCCCTTACTTTGGAGGCTGAAGGAATCAAAGTTAATCACCAACCAACAACTTATTCTTCAGTTGGTGTTGGGGAAGAATTCACTAAGCTTAATGCAGTTGGAAAAAAAGTAATTGTTCCACGTAGTGGTGCTTCTACTCCTTTTCTAAAAGAATTACTTTCCAAAATTGGAATTGATGTTTTAGAAATTCATTTGTATGATGTTTGTGCATTTAGAGATACGACCCAATGGAATGGATTTAGAGAATTATTTTCTAAAAATAAAGTTGATGGCGTTGTATTCACTAGCGCATCATCTGTTAGGGGTTTCTTTGAAATAATGTCTAAAGATTATTCTGAGGACGTATTGCTTGAAAATCTTGAAAAATTATCTGTGGTTTCTATTGGACCATTCACTTCTGATGAATTAAAAAAATTTAAAGTCAAAAATTCTGTTGCAGAAGTTCATACTGTTGCAGGTGCATTTGATGAGATGAAAATTACTCTTTCAACTTAAAATTACTTGAATTTTTTTTTAGCAAATTTTGAAAGACCTTCAGTTTTTAATTTGTCTGACTCTTTCATAACAGAATTGTGTTGATCTAGTTTATGTTGTTTTAATTTCTTTTTCAAATCTGCAAATTCGTTTGCAAGTATTTTCATTGCATATATTCCTGCATTTCCTGCTTTGTTTACTCCAACTGCTACAACTGGTGAACCTGATGGCATTTCGGTGATTGATAACAGTGAATCCAATCCTCCAAATGCCGAAAATTTAGCTGTATCTGTTTTTTTTGGATGCTTGTCATTGTACACTAGAATTGGAACTCCTATTACTGGAATTGTTGTGTGCGATGCAATCATTCCTGGTAGGTGTGCAGCTCCTCCTGCACCTGCAATTATAATTTTTAATCCTATTTTTTCGGCATGTTTTGCATATTCTTCTAATCGTGCAGGTGTTCTATGTGCGGAAACAATTTGATCTTCATGTTTGATTTTATACTCATCTAGAATTTCTGCAGCTGCTTGCATAATTCTGCTATCTGAACTAGAACCCATAATTATTCCAACTAGGGGCTTTTCAGAATATTTCATATTACTACAAAAAACTAGAGAGTAATTAAGAATTACATTTGTTGATCCAATTTTTTACCTCTTGATTTTTCTTTGTCGTGAATGTTTTCTTTAGTATTCTATGGTGGATATGGATCTCTTTTACTAAAATGAATTTGAGATTGGAATTTAGCTATAGCTATTTAGCTTTGCCTATTTTTCCTCATGTATTTATAATATAACGGGGTTATCTCAATCATGACAACAGAAAATATTGACATTGATTATACAAAATATGACTTTAAAGATTCTACAGAAATGTATGTCCACCTAAGTAAAAAAGGACTTTCTAAAGAAACTGTAATTGAAATTAGTAAAATGAAAAATGAGCCACAATGGATGCTTGACTTTCGAATTAGATCTTATGAAGTCTTTATGGAAAAACCAATGCCAACTTGGGGTGGAGATCTTAGTGTTATTGATTTCCAAAATATTTACTATTATGCTAAAGCATCTGATAAAACTGAAAAGAATTGGGATGATGTTCCAGACAATGTTAAAAATACTTTTGATAAACTCGGAATTCCTGAAGCTGAAAAGAAATTTTTGGCAGGTGTTGGTGCACAATATGAATCTGAAGTTGTTTATCATAGTCTAAGAGAAGATTTAGCAAAACAAGGTGTTTTGTTTCTAGATACTGATCAAGCATTAATTGACCATCCTGAAATTTTCAAAAAATACTTTGGTAAAATTATTCCTCCAGAGGATAACAAATTTGCAGCACTAAACAGTGCAGTATGGAGTGGTGGTTCATTCATCTATGTCCCACCAGGTGTTCATATTGACATGCCTTTACAAGCATACTTTAGAATTAATGCAGAAAATATTGGTCAATTTGAAAGAACTTTGATCATTGTTGATGAGGGTGCAGAAGTACACTACATTGAGGGTTGTACTGCTCCAGTTTATTCGTCAGAATCTCTTCACTCTGCAGTTGTTGAACTAGTTGCACATAAAGATGCAAAATTAAGATACACTACAATCCAAAATTGGAGTTCTGATGTTTACAATCTTGTAACAAAACGTGCTTATGCATATGAGGGAGCTACAGTTGAATGGATTGATGGAAACATTGGAAGTAAATTAACAATGAAATATCCTGGTGTTTATTTGATGGGTGAAAGAGCATATGGTGAAACCTTGTCTATTGCATTTGCAGGTAAAGGACAACATCAAGATACTGGAGCTAAAATGGTACATCTTGCACCAAACACAACTTCTAAAGTTACATCCAAATCTGTAAGTAGAATGGATGGTCGTTCAACTTACCGAGGAATGCTAAATGTAGCCAAAGGAGCTACTAATGTGAAATCAACTGTTAGATGTGATGCCTTACTACTAGATGATACTTCAAAAACTGATACATACCCATACATGGTAATTGATCAAGAGGATGCAACAATCACTCACGAAGCTACCGTCGGAAAAATTGGTGATGATCAAATTTTCTATCTTATGTCTAGAGGATTTAGTGAAGAAGATGCATTATCTTTAATTGTTAATGGGTTTATGGAGCCATTTACAAAAGAATTACCTATGGAATATGCAGTTGAACTAAACAGACTCATTAAATTAGAAATGGATGATTCTGTAGGATAAAATCTAAATTCACTAATGGTAAATCATGTCTCAAGAAATACTTTCAAAATTAAATACTACTCACATCGAAGAAATTTCTTCATCTAGAAATGAACCTGAATGGTTAAAAGATTATAGAAAAAATTCATTATCTGTTTATGATAATTTGCCTATAGAGACATCTCCATTATACAACAAATACACAGATGCCAAAAAAATGGATCCTGATAAAGTATCTCTTTCTACAACTACTACTGAAACAATTCCATCTTTTCTTCAAAAAAGATTGGGAGAGTTAGAAAATGAGATTTGTATTATTCAAATTGGAACAAATATCTATAAAATCAATTTACCTGATGAATTAAAATCAAAAGGATTAGTAATTTCTTCAATTTCTGATGCAATTCAAAATAATTCTGAATTGGTAAAAAAAGCATTAGAGGCCTCTAGTTCTGAAGAAGATAGATTTACTGCCTTGAATAATGCAGCATTTAATTCAGGAATTTTTATTCATGTTCCTAGAAACTTAATCTTGGAAAAACCAATTTACTTTTTGACTTGTTTATCTGAGGATGGACATTCTACAATTTCTAGAAATATTATTTTTGCTGATGAAAGTAGTAAAGCAACAATTGTTCAGGAACTGTATTCTCCAAAAATTGAAACACAACAGGCATACCTTGAATTAATGAATACTAATGTCGGTGATAACGCTCAATTGGATGTCACCACTTTACAAATGTTAGATCAAAGCGCTGTTACATTTTCTACCAAACGAACTGATTTGGGTCAAGATGCTAAAGTGAACTGGTATTCGGGATTATTTGGTTCTATGTTGTCTAGATACAAAATTGAGTATTTTCTTAATGGAACTGGTGCATCATCTAATGATTCTGAAGTTATTTTTGGAAATAACGAACAATCATTTGATATTCAAACTAATGTAAACCATGAAAGTCCTGCTACTGAAGGGAGAGTAGTTGAAAAATCTATTCTTCGAAATAAATCTAAATCTCTTTTCAAAGGAATGATTCGAATTAAAGAAAATGCTTCTAAATCTAATTCTTTCTTGTCAGGTCGTTCAATTTTACTTGATGAGGATGCTAAATCAGATGCAATTCCTGGATTGGAAATTTTTACTAATGATGTTAAAGCAACTCACTCTGCATCTGTTGCACAAATAGATGAAGAACAAATTTTCTATCTAAAAACTAGATGTCTTAGTCATGAGGAAGCTGAAAGAACTATTGTTGAAGGCTTTTTGGAACCATTGTCTAGAAAAATGTCTTTCCAAGTTAGAGCCTGGATTGCATATCTTATCGAATCAAAATGGGATAATCGTGAACTCAGTATAAATACTGATGAGGAACTAGCTAAGTTTGTTGAAATTGAAGAGACAAGATATGATGAAAATTCTGAAATTGAACAACATTACAAGTACAGGTGATAATTTTGTCTGAATGGATTAAAGCATGTAGTTTAGATCAAGTAAAGAAAGGTGAACTTTTTGGATTTGTTCAAGATGGTAGGAAATTATTGATAGCTAATCTTGATGGTACCATTCATGCAACTGATTTAATTTGTACTCATGCAGATGCAGATCTTTCTACAGGATTTCTTAGTAAAGAAGGTGTAAGATGTCCATTACATCTTTCTGTTTTTAATTTAGTTAATGGGAAACCCAATAATCTTCCTGCTGAAACTGCACTTAAAGTATATCCTGTAAAAGTCGATAACAATGAAATTTTTGTGGAGGTATGAGAATTGCAAAGTACTGAATCCTCTTTTGAAAATATACGAAAAGATTTTCCTATTTTAAAAAGAACTGTTAGAGATAACAAACCTTTAGTTTATCTTGATAATGCATCTACAACACAAAAACCAAATCAAGTAATTGATGCTATTACTGATTATTATCAAAATCATAATGCAAATATTCACCGTGCAGTTTACGCTCTTGCAGAAGAATCTACTGAAGCATATGAAACTGCAAGAGATAAAATTGCAAATTTTGTAAATGTTAAAAATCGTCAAGAAATAATTTTTGTTAGAGGTACTACTGAAGCAATCAATTTAGTTGCATATGCCTGGGGAAGATCTCATGTCAATGAGGGTGACATAATTGTAACTACTGAATATGAGCATCATAGTAATATTGTACCATGGCAATTACTCACACAAGAAAAACGTGCAAAATTAGAATACATTGGAATGGATGATAATGGGGAATTAAATTTAGATGATTTAGACAAATATCTTGCAACTGGAAAAGTTAAACTTGTTACATTTAGTTTGATGTCTAATGTTCTTGGAACAATTACTGATGCTAAAAAAATTATAGAAAAATGTAAAGCTGCTGGAGTTCTTACTTTGATAGATGGTGCACAAGCAGTACCTCACATGAAAGTTGATCTTGACACCCTTGGATGTGATTTCTTTGCATTTTCTGGTCATAAGATGTTGGCTCCAACTGGAGTTGGTATCTTATGGGTAAGAAAATCTGTATTACAAACAATGAATCCATTTCATGGTGGAGGGGATATGATTCGTGAAGTTCACAAATATGAAACAACTTGGAATGAACTGCCCTACAAATTTGAAGCAGGTACTCCAAATATTGCGGATGTAATTGGATTTGGTGCTGCAATTGATTATCTTACAAAGATTGGAATGGATAATGTTAGACAACATGAAATTGAATTAACTACATATGCTCTAGAGAAATTTGCAAAAATTCCTGGACTTCAAATTTACGGTACTAAAGATATTGCAAAACGTGGTGGTGTGATTTCATTTAATTTTGCAGATGTACACCCTCATGATGTTGCTGACATTATTGATAAAGAAGGAATTTCATTACGTTCAGGTCATCATTGTGCTCAAGTTCTAATGGAACGGCTAAATGTTGCAGCTACTTCTAGAGCTAGTTTCTATATTTATAATACAAAAGAAGATGTTGATGCTTTAATCGATTCATTAAATATAGTGGCAAAGGTGTTTAAGTTATGAGCAGTGGAACTGACATTTATCATGAAATGATAGTTGATTATTCTAGAAATCCCATTAATTATGGTGAAATTGAAGATCATGACGTAACCTTCCATGATTCCAACCCTTTGTGTGGAGACAGTATTGATATTGATATGAAAATTGATGATCAGAAAGTTTCTGATATTAAATTTCATGGAAAGGGATGTGCAATTTGCATGGCTTGTTCTTCAGTTTTAACTGAAATTACAAAAGGAAAATCTCTTGAAGAGGTTAAGAAAATCGATAAACATGATATCTTAAGTGAATTGGGTCTTGAACATTTACAGGCTGTTAGAATAAAATGTGCTTTGTTGTCTCTTAAGGTTCTTAAATCTGCATTATACACATACCTTGGCTCCCATCTTGAAAATACTGAGGGAATAGATAAGCTAAAAGCCGAGGCCGAGAATCTGTACTAGTATGAGTGATTTTACCCCTTCAACGCCTTTAGAATTACAAATTAGAAAAATAATTTTTGAAAAATTTAATGACGTAGATAAAAAATTTACCAATGATGAAGTTTTTGAAATTCTAAAATCTAATGGTGACATTGACCCCTCTTGGATTATTGATGATACCGAGTCATTGTTCAATAATATGTGTGATTCTGGTTTAGTGCGAAATATTGCACAAAATTTTACTACTATCTTTTTAAAATTATTTGACCCTGTTGAGAAATTTCAATGCGATTCTTGCAATCAAGATATTTTCCTCGGGACATCTGAAGAAAGAATTTGTCCAAACGCCTCTTGTAAATCTACTATTTAGATCTGTGTTTTATTGCAGCATCTTCTAATGATTTAATCATTGGAAGTTTCTCTCCAGTTAGATAAAGAACTAGTGCTCCACCTGCTGTACTAATATGATTAATTTTATCTGCTAATCCTTGTTGCTTTAATGCTGTTGTTAAGTGACCTCCACTAACGATTGTTGTTGCCATTGAATTTGCAACTGCATTAAGCATTTCTGATGTTCCGTATTTGAAATTCTCTTTTTCAAAAAATCCTGCAGGACCACTTATGAAAACAGTACCTGCACCTGAAATTAATTTTGAATAATACTCCACTGTCTTGGGACCTAAATCGAAAATTTTATCCCCTTTGCCAATTTCTCTGACATCCATTTCTACTCTTTCTCCATCTTTGTCAATTGCAATATCTACTGGAGTTGCAAAAACATCCGGATAATCTCCGATTAATGAATGTGCTTTGGCTACTACTTCATCCTCATTTTTGATTCCTAAGGGTGATTTGATTCTGGCTTGTGCTCGCATAAACACATTTCCGATTAACCCTGTTAGTAAAACATGATCTGCACGACCATTTTGAATTAATAATTTGATAGCTTCTAATCTATCTGGTACTTTAGAACCTCCTAAAATAATCACATGTGGTGCTTTAGCAACTGTCATCATTTCATCAAGGTTTCTAACTTCTCTTTCCACAATTCTTCCTGCACAAGATGGCAATACTTGTGCAAACCCTACAATTGATGGATGTGATCTATGTGCACTTGGAAATGAATCTAATACACAAAGATCAAATAATTTAGATAATCTTGAGACCATTATTGTTTTTGCTGCATTTTCTGGTGTAAATTCATAATTTTCTTCAGCACATAGTCTGAGATTGTCTAAAAGTAATATCTCCCCTTTTTCTAAATTTTTAATTGCATTTTGTGCTGATTCACCAATGGTATCCTCAACATATTTAATTTCTCTACCCATTAATTTTTCAAGAACTTCTGCATGCTTGTGCATCCCTGTATACTCATTATTTCCAACTCTTCCTTGATGTGATGCTATCACTACTTTTGCATCTTTTAATGATTCAAGTGTTACAATGGCTTCTTCTATTCTTTTAGTACCTAAAATTTCTCCTGTTTCTGGATCTATTGGACAATTCATATCCATTCTTAGAAATACTGTTTTACTATCTAGATCAAAGTCATCTAATGTGAGAACTTTCACGCCTTTTCTATTATGCACTTGGTTAAAATCTTTAAGCCGATCAAAATTATTTATAAAAAATTATTTGTTTGATATGAGTTATTTTTTTGAAGGCTATGTATTAATAAAAATTAAAAGATGTATAGTTGAGGTTTAATTAATTGCAAAACTGGCTATTTGACATACGTTCCCGTTCTTTTGTCTTATTGACGGCATTGTTCCTCATTTTAACAGCTTTTGTACTTTCTGAACTAACTAATGATTTTGATCAAAATATAATTCTCTTTATTTCTGAAAATGTTGGTAATCCTACTCTTGATATTTTCATGCAGTATGTGACTGAAAGTGGAGATGTTTTTAACATGATGATATTTGCGATAATTGTATTATTAATTCCAAAAACTCGTAGAATTGGAATTACTCTGTTAATTTTAATTGTAATTGCCACTCTTCTTACTGGTTACATCAAATGTGGTGTTGATAGAGATAGGCCTGATTATGAATACATTGGGGTTGAATTCCCTGTTCAAATTAGCCATGATACTTTTGCATTATTTTGTGAAGGTGGGTATGATGCATCATATCCATCTGGCCATGCAGCTAGATCTATGATTTTTGCAATAATTTTGGGTTATGCTTTGTCTGAAAGATTCCCTCGTGGCGCCTATTTGATTTTCATATATCCTGCAATGATTTCTATTAGCAGATTGTATGTTTTACAGCATTTCCCAATGGATGTTATCGGTGGAACTGTAATTGGTGTAATGTTGGCAGGAGTTATGGCAAATAGGACAAAATTATACCAGATTTTTGATAAATCAAAAACCTAATTCTTCTAAAACTGAATTATCAATAAGAACAATCGCAAAATGTTCATCATCATGATGGTATGTCCAATATTTTACATCTCTGGTCTCATTTTTCTCTCTTAATCCTTTTGTGATCCCTGTAGTTACTGTATACCCAATCCTTTTTGCAATTTTAGTTTCTTTTGGCATTAACACTTTGTAACCTTCCTTTTTTTCTTTAAACCCTAGATGTACCATATCTTCAATTGCTTTTACTGCATCTTCTTCATTTTTTAGATCATATGTTTTTGAAATTGGTAAATCTTTTGGATGAAATTCCATAATTTGTATAAAATTTAATCACTAATATTTTTTAAAACCGTCTATTTGCGATCAATATTGGTTAATTTTCTTAACAGAAAAGTCAAATCATGATCATATTAACAACTTAATCCACTCTTTATTTTTAGGAATTCATTGGCATCTTTAGAAAAAACAGTAATTGAATTACGTCAAAAGAAAAAAGAAGCAACCAAACTAAAACAAAAAGCTGAAGAAGAACTTAAACAACTTCAATCTGCAGAAAAACGTTCTGCAACAGGTTTGCAAAAAATGATTAAAAAAATTGAATCTGAAAAAGAGGATGTTTCAGATGTTTCAGAAAATCTTACTAGAAAAAATGCTCAAGTAGAAAGTATTGAAAGATTAGTCGCAACTGCTGAAGAAAGAGTAAATACTGAAAAAGAAGCAATTGAGAGAACTGAACAAGAACTAGAATTTGCTGATACTCCTGAAGAAAAAAATAATGCTGAGGCTAGATTACGCTCATTAAATGACCATGTTCAAGAATTAATTTCAGAAATAAATAACAGACGAAAAACACTGAAAAAAATTACTGGTGAAGTTACAAATTTCGATGATATTAAATCTAAAATTACTACACAAATAAAAAAACAAACTAAATCAAAACCATCTCTTCGTAGCACAATTTCGTCAAGTCACAAGAATGCTTCAAAAGTTATCAAAGAAATTGAGAAACGAACAAAATCGGAAGAAAGAATTACTAAGGCTTTGGATAATGCATCAAAAAAATTAAAAGAATATCTTGCAAAAAAGCGTGCAGCAGCTAAAAGAAAACCTGCAAAGAAAACAGCAGCTAAAAGAAAACCTGCAAAGAAAACAGCAGCTAAAAGAAAACCTGCAAAGAAAACAGCAGCTAAAAGAAAACCTGCAAAGAAAACAGCAGCTAAAAGAAAACCTGCAAAGAAAACA